>Ga0214480_100141_pt1 | contig 32629 bp, 22 predicted proteins | sample M1_20Mar14CPVII9_3_FD_165042 | JGI IMG/M metagenome (GOLD analysis project Ga0214480, IMG submission 165042) | Marine eukaryotic communities from Monterey Bay, California, United States - M1_20Mar14CPVII9sort6BwellE17 | ecosystem: Environmental > Aquatic > Marine > Unclassified | place: USA... | reverse complement strand
TTCGATAATGAGTCGTTATAGTTTCGTGATGGTGCGGTGCTGTGGGAAGGAAGGAGGGGATAATGAAGATGATATGAGTACTTGGTCCTACAAAGAAGTTGTATGATTATGCGCAATACAACACGATGTATTATATAAAAAGAGACACACTATAAACTCACTTTCCAAACTCATTCTTATACCTTACCAACTCATCAAACTTATCCTGCCACTTTTGTGCATTCTTCCCTGATGATGAATTTGTCATTAATGAATCGACTGGATTCTGCTGCTGATTCATATTACCAGCAGCGGCGGCGGCACTATTATTGATATTGCCACCATTCATATTAATATCCACACCTGTTGCCAATCCAGCCATTGGATCGTTATTATAACTACTTCCACCAAAGTGAGTGAATGAGGTACCTACTGTAGTATCTTGCTGTTGTTGTTGTGCAACAGAGGCAGCATACCGTTGTACATCCACTTGTGCTTCAAAGTTTAAGGAATGTAACTTTGATATACGATCTAATGACAAATTATGTTTATTATCTTTCCGCATACGTTTCCATAATGCTAATTGTGCTTTAGTCCATTTTAATAATGCTGCATAGTTTGGATCATTATCTTGTTGTTGTTTGGTAGTTGTTGAGTTGGTAATGGGTAATGTACCGTTATTTTGTGTATAATATACTTGAAGATTATTAAACATTACATTCCATGCATCAATATTTTTTTGTGTAATTGATGTAGTTGAGGGGTAGAATGGAAAGTTGGGTAGGATTAGTGGTTGTGATGGAGGTTGTTTATTCTTGGATTTATTCTTTGTAGAATTTGCAGTAGATGTCTTGGCAACTTTTGCTGGTGGGGGTAACATCATGTTAGATTCTCCACCTGCTACAGGTGGTAATTGAGGTACAGTTGGCACGGGTAGTGGCACGGGCGGCAATTGCATCATCCAATTATGATTTGATGTAAGCTGAATTGCCACGGTATATCCCCTACGCTTGAAATCTTGTGTTACACATTTTAGGAATTGTGAATCATCCATACGTTTGAGATACTTGTCAATATTTCCACTACTACTATTGCTGTTGCTGGTGTTATATTTCTTTCTCTTCTTCTTGGTATCAGTGGAGGTCGATGCCACAGTTGGTTTTGTTGTTGCCATATCTTCTTGAGGCAAAGAAAGTTCAACGCCTCCACCCTCAAGGCCCATGGGTTTGAGAGTGGCCATGATTTGAGCTGCATCATCGAGAGTAACATCCTCGCCTTGTGGCACGGCAGGTTGGGCGGCCGCCACCGCTAATGGATCGGCCGTCAGAGGTTGAATAGGAGGATTATTGTTTGTTGACATCATATTATAATTTGTTAGTGATTTCACTGCGGAACAAATTCCTCATAAAAATTGTTCAGAGTTCAGAACTGCAGAGTCCTCACAATCCACCACCAATTGAATAATGTGCCTATTGATTTGCAATCTGATAATGGCTGTCATGTTAAAGGAATAGTACTATGATTTAAGATGTATGATCGCGCTGCCGTCAATCTAGAGTGGAATGATATTGTATTATCCCCTGATTGTCAAAATCATCTAAAATAGGTCTCCTACATACCATAGTCCTACATAGCTCTCTTAGCCCTATCGTACGCTATCTATATCTGTCCCTCTTGTGTTGTATTAGGCTTGAGTAGCTTCACAAAGATGCCTACTAAGAGGGAGAGGTCTGCCGGCAGTACACCGGCTAGTGCGGAAAATGGCAGTGGTAGGGATTATAGGGATAAGCTTGCAGATGATAATAATAACAGAGTAGATAATAACGATATTATTGCAATTGATAATGATGAACCAACAAACAAAAGTAAAGGCAAACCTACAACAACTCAAGCAGCAGAAAGTAGTGTAGGTACAGGCCAAAAGAAGAAGAGAGCACGCACATCTAAGAAAAATACAACAACAAGTACAACTGATCATCAAATGAAAGATGACAATACATCTATACAATGTACAACTATGAATGATACTATAACAAAAGTAAAGACAGCAAAACATTGTGCAGAACAATGGGAATCTCTATTTCAACTAAGAGATCGACACAAGGCAACTCTTAAAAGCACATCATCATCTACAGCTAACACTATCAGCAACAATACAAATACAAATAGTAGTGCACAAGATGTGTTCAATTGTGAAGAATTAATAATACCACCATTACATGAATTAGTCAACAATGAAGTTGACATTGGTATACAAAGATGGAAAGATTTAGCAGCACGTGTAATAGTTGAAGAGGATGGACCTACCATTTGTAAAACTGAAGATGATGGTACTACTGATACTATTGATAGTAAGATTACATTGAAAAATGAAGAACTGTTATTAGATGCAGCTACTTCGGGTGATAAACGAAAACATCGTTTGTTGCCATACAACTTTGATTATATGTGTAAGAAGAAGAAGCAACCGTCTATCAATGATACATCTGCTACTACTGCAGAAGATAATATCAATGTTGGCTCTGCCGACGATATTAATGTTAATCAGTATCATCATCAGCCCAAGGTTATATCATTAGTCGACCCTACACAAATATTAGATTATGAAAGTGAGTTATGGAATGTATTCAATTCAATGAAGACATCTACCGAGTTGGAGAGAATATATGCGCTTGGCAGTAACACAAAGAAGAAGAGTTTTGATAATCCAGAGATAGATGATAATACCAGAGATGCAAGTGTAGATAATGAAGAGATATCTCATGGATGTAAACATACACTTGATGTGAAACAGAATTTAGTTGGTTGGATTAAGAAGAATACGAGATTAGATGCACATTCATTAGGACGTTTACGAGTTCGAGATTGCCATACCAATCCAGTAGTTGGCACTACAACTTTAAACTCGACCAATGGAGACGATCATTCACAGCAGAACGAAACTAGTCTACAAACAACTATCAGATTTGAAATACTAAGACATTCACGAAATCTTAAACGAGCATCAGGACCAGATGGTAATCGGATGGAAGTAGAATTACATGGATCACATCATACATTGCTAGATTTGCACCGGTTGTTAGTTGAATGTTCATTAAATGCATGTAGTTTGAAAGAAGGGGACGATGGAAATAACAATATCCATCCTGGCGTGTTCTTCATTGAGAACAACTTTTACACTTGTGGAGATGCTGGGGATAGGATAGGAGTAGCTATTAAGAACTGGCTTGGTGATAAGAAATCAGGTCCTATGGAGGAGGAATCGGTACATACTACTCCGCGTCAACAGCAATTAGGAATATCGAACAAGATTAATATGATACCAATGTCTGAAATGAAGTTAGAAGATCTCCCACTACGGTTAGGTGTACGGTACTATCACATGCTTGTACCACCACCAACCCCATTACATCTTGGATCAAACAATGTAATGAGCTTGGCCAATGAGTCGGCAGTATATGTCACAGGCATTCACACTCACAAGAGCAACAATTCATCTACAAAAGCTCCAATCATTATGCATGATACTTGGGCATCAACACAGAGACACACTTGCCTTGCATGTAAATACTTTCTAGCATCAGTAGTGACGGTGAATGATCCACTTACTGATAGCTCACCGCCGAGCTTAGATCCTAAATCCAACAAGGTTCTTATTCAAGGTGTACCACTATGCTCCTCTTGCTATCGAGCATTGCATTATGAACCGGCAAACAATCTTGACCAACCTCAACTAAAACTACGAGCAAGTAGTAAGCCAAGCTTGGTATTTTCAATTGAAGAATATCAAAGAATGGTAACAGCATCATCGTTTACTATACAACAGAAATGAGATTCATACATCTAACAGTCAACTAAAGTACAATATTATTATTCTATCTATCTACTGGCTTTTGATTTAGTGCCCCCTTTTAAACATCTGTGCAACCTGTTGAAGTTCTGATACACCTGCTGTATGATCGGGCTGATCCTTCTCTTCGTTTATTGATAAAACAATCGGTTTTGGTGGATTGTGATATCTGAGGCCAAGCTTCTTTGACACCTCAAGGCTGAAAGCAGCAAGATCGGCCTTGCTTTGCAAGATTGGGCCAATGTTTTGCCACATTTCACGATGGGTGGCCACAATTACATACTCTATATAATTGAGCTCCATCTCAACCCTCGTCGCTGTGAATCGACAAGACATATCATTAGTATCCAGATTTAATAAGTGCATACGATGTTGAGCAGGCTGAAGGTCTTACCTCTAAACCCATTAAGTTGTGCCCATTCTCTAGGCCTTGATTTGACAAAGTTCTCAATAGCCGTTTGATATACTTTGATCATCTGGTAAGGAACATCTGCGGCAAACTTCATATAGACATACAGAACGGCTTTTGGGCTTCTCTTGGCGTTGATAATTCTAAGTCTGGCTAGACTGCCATTTGAATAAGTAGCAACTTCATTTGTAGTTGCGAATCGAACAGTTGTAGTGAAGACTGATACATCTTCTACAAACCAAGTACTCGATCCTTCAGCACTAGTATCCTTCTCTGGGTCAGAAATACTAATCTTATCACCGATATCATATGGTCGTCTGACAAAGATCAACAAAAGACCCTCAAAGTATTTAGATGATGCTGACCCAAACATGAAACTGAAGGAGATGAAGAAAGCCGAGAAAGACAGGAGGGGTTGCCAAAGCTTGAAACCTGTTGCATAGACATTGCAAAGATACCAATTGGTAAGAAAGGAAAAGAAGAACAATGATGAGTCGAAAGACACAACATGACAGTACTTACCAAGTATTATAAGGCCAAGGAAGATGATGAGAATGTAATACACTGTATTGATTATTGTCTCATATGCATCATCGATGGAGGAAGAGTTTGCCAAACTTGCTCGGAATACTCGAAGATCACGATAGACGTTGTCTATAGACGAGACAAACTCCAACTTGTTTAGGTAGCCTTTTCGGTCTGGTCGGAATACTTTGATCATAGCCTTGACTTTGTCACGAATAAGCTCTCCATTAGAATCGTAACATATTTCACTTAATGTTTCAAATGCCAAGAGACCAGCGCTGTTGGGTGCCGCCCGTTTCAACGTCTCATATAACCACTCCGAAGACTCAACACACTGACCTCTTGTTCTTGCCTGGCCAAAAGCTACGATAAAGAAGATGGGTGGAGGGTAGGTTAGAGTTCGATCATAACAGTAAAACAATAATAAAGCATATGAGAGAGTAAGAGTAGCTGGCCTCAGTAGGAAGGCAACAGTATGTTCATCAACATGGTCACTTCTGACGATATATTATTCTGTGTTCATCATAAGCCGAGCAACTCGTATCTTGTGCACATACAAATGCCAATACTCAAACTCACCCGGAGTAAAGGGATATGTATCATCCATCATTGCAACAGCCTGCCTGAACTGTAATACATCCTTAATCTTCAACTTTGAAGCAGAGTTTGTCTTGATATCTGGTTCCTCCCATTCCTCTAACAGTTGCATGATTTCCATCTTTGCGGACGAACTGAAGAGTTTAGAATTGTTTGACTGCAACATTCGTTGTGATAAGCTCTTCTTCTTGGTGTGGGATCCAATTCCTATATCTCTTAATAATTTACCAAACCTACAATAATTAGAGGCAGGAATAAAGAACTTGATGAATTATCATCAAAGCATGGTAGTATCACACAAACGGTACATATTTTCTCACCCATTGTCTAGTTCGTCAAAGCTAAAGGTATTCCCCTTCTGGTCCATTGTATCTTCAGAATCACTTGTTCCTAGACCTGGAATACCAATATTACTATGTCTCATTGCATTAGTATAACCATCGCTGATACCTACTCGTGACGTGAGAATCTTCTCCTCTAGTTGACGGGCTAAATGGGACACCTGAGAGATCATCAACATTTTGGCCAATATTACTTCAAGTTCTGGGCCGTAATGATAGTAGGATCGTTTGCCAAGCGACGTAGCCAACCACAACCGCTTGAGGCTAGTCAAAAGGCCTATTAAAAGAGCAGCCAGCAGAAGTCGCAGGTAAAACTCAGACTCTAGAAATTGACCAGGTGGGTTGTTTCCATTGAAGATATCCAGCTTGTCTTGCCAATAGAGCCAATGATGAGAGAATGGGTTATTGCCATACAACACACAAAAGTCCGATAGAGACCAGAATGTAAGCACATATGGCCACCCTCTTGCCTGCACCAACATTAGTGTAGCAAACGATCCAATCACTTTCAAGAAAAGAGGCGTTCTCAAAGCCAAAATATCAATTGAGATTACTTCCCCAGTTTTCACACACGCCAAGATGAATGTCTGTCGACAGAAAAAGAGTGCCCACCAACTAAAAGAGGCATGTACTGCTGTATTCCAATCATCCTCTGCAAACGCATCCTCTGTGCCTTCTGCAGCCTTATCAGCTGTTGAGCCTGTCATAGGGTTGCCGCAGGCATAAAATAGAATAAAGGCAATAATCAACAAAGGCATCATTATGAAGCAAATATGATGCTTCGCAGCCTTCCAAAACTGAGGCAGTTTTGGCTCGATGAGATCATGGTACCAAATCTTTATACGATACATTGTCTCTGACCGCTTATCCAAGGTTGATGGTCGTTTTTGTGAGGGATTATCTTTCTTGGATGAGTTGTTTGCATTGCCCATCTCTTCATCTTGAGGCTCATCCTCTTCGATAATGTCTTCAAGATTGGTAGCATCTGTAGTGTCATGAATAGGAGGTTTACCATCTGCCTCAGAAGCGGCTTCTTCATGCTGGGCAAGGATATTAACACCAGCAAGGAGGTTATTAATGCCACCCTTATCCTTTGTTTGCAGTTTCATGGCAGTGTCAGTTCGTTTATGTAATGACTCATGAAAGTCATCACCACTATGAAGGGCAGCAATTTCAGCTAACTCTTCCACCATTGTCTTGGCCGCGATGGTATTACTACGTCGATGTCTAAGTCCAGTAATCGTTGTCGGATCTTTGACAATAGTATCACTCAATTTAGATTGTTTCTGGGGTGTGTCTTGTCTTGGAGATGTCTCGCCTTTCTTCATTTGTTTCGAAGTGAGTGTGCCTTGACTTAAATCATTCGTCTTCTTACCACCCGAGGTTAATCTGCTAATGAGTGATGGTGATGATGATGTGGCGGCGGCAGCGGCTACAACAGAAGGTAGTTGGTTGGTATTCTGTTCTTCGGGCAATGTACCATCGATTCGTCCCTGTGCGTCATAATTACTCGTCCATGCACTATCCTCAAAGATACAATCTCCACTCTTTCGATCGTGTTGCTTTGGACTAACATCGTGTTCAAAGTTCGTTGTCGTTAAAGCTGATATTGTCTTGTGATGCTTTTTAGGTACAATTTGTGAAGGGATGCTTTCATCTCCCTCTTTCTTGCTGTCGTCATCTTCTTTGCTCTCTAAATTATCATCATCTTCTCGGCCATCCTCCAAGTCAGTAACCTGATCAGCAATATCCATTTGATCGTCGGGTTTAGCTGACATACTATGAGCCGCCAAGGCATTAAGAATGGCTTGTTCGGCTTCATCTTCAAACTCGGTATGATCCTTTTTTGGCTTCGTTGCCGATACTCCAGACCTTGACGTGAAGGATGAGTTGAGCTTCAATGTTGACAAGAGAGTCACACCCGATTTACTTGTATTGTGTCGTTTCTGCACTGCCTTCTCAGAAGGTGGAGGCGGTGGTGGAGGGGGGAGGAAATCAGGTGCCGAGCTTCCAAGTACTGGTGCTTCTATATCTTCTTCTTCAGCTACATCATCATCTAACAGTATTGGTTGCATTAAATCTCCAATCATCAAATCATTGTCACCACTGCCACCACCAATATTAACATCTTCTTCATCGTCAGGCAATACTGGCTGTAAGATACCCAAGGTATTGAAAGCAGCCTCCTCTTCGTCCTTATACCTATTAATACCTGAATCACTCTCACTATGAGATGGTGCAATAAAGTCCCAACTAACACCCCGTTTCCGTGCGGCCGCTGGATTCTTGGGTAGTGGTTTATTATTATTAGCAGAATTATTACTAGCGGGAGGAGGGAGAACATTAGGAACAGCCACAGCCAACGGAGGTGAGTTATCATCACCAACACCGTCTGAATCCATATTAGGATCTGTTAGATTCGATAAGAACGATGCATCGCCTGTACTAAATACACGTCGATGACTTGTGGCGATTGCCTTGGGTGGAGGTAAATGAGAGGGTACAACATCCACCATATCTCCACCTGATTGTACATGTCCTGATGAGACTGGTTGCATACCTGCATGATGCGAGGATGCCACGCCTGTATTCAATCCACCACCGCCGCCACCGCCAATTGCCCAACGGGGAGGAAGTGGTGGTCGTTTCTTCTTTGATTGCGCCGTATTCCCCCCTGCAGATGCCACAGTTTGAGGTTGCTGCTGCTGCTGCTGTTGTAGTTGTAGATCAGAAGAACCAAGTCTACCCCGACTAATACTCCCACCATCTCTTGAGAATAAACTTTGTGATCCAGAAATATTGTGTGAACGATCATGATCAGCATATCCATCATTATCACTATTTGCTTTTGATAATGGTGGTGGACTTAGTGTGGTGATTTTACCACTATGGATAGATTCAGGTGGTGGAGAGTTTGCATTATTATTGTTAAGTGGTGCTGATGAACTTGGACTTATTTCCAATGGACTTATATTCATTTCAGCATCTTCATCGTTGTTATTGTTGTTGTTGGTAGTAGTATCATTATTACTTTCACCTTCATTTAATGTATGATGGCTTTGTTCTAATGCAGCCATTTCAGTAACAATATGCAACCCCGATGGAGATACACCCAACGGTGTTGACCCTCCTTGATCCGACCTCTGAGGAGATCTATTGCCACCGCCTCCTAAGCCAGTGGGTGTAGTTTCATTTGAAAAGGTTAACATTATATTCTCCCCATTTAATAATGGCGTATGTGATGAATCATTCAATCCTGCCGATGAAGATGATAATGTAGGACGTAGTGGTACTGTCATTAATAATTGTTGATTTAATATATGACTTGGATCTATAATGTTGTTTTCGGCTTGTAATAGTAATGGTGATGAGAAGGCTGACATGTTATTATTACCAATCTCTGGTGGTGGCGGTGGTGGCTGTACTTCTTCTGTATTGGCAGGAGGAGATGTTTCCTTAATACTCTTGTCACCCTCATCATCATTATTATCGTCTTCATCTATGTCTGAAGTATCCCCCATCTCATCTAAGAATTTAGAAAAGGGATCAGTACTATTATTGTTGTTGTTATTAGATGTTGGAGGAGAAGAAGTTGCTACTTCCTGCTCGTTGGCATTAACATTGCCAATAAAACCTTCTTCCTCGTTTGTACTTGGAACTGTTGATACAGTATTAGTCTCCATTCTTCTTATGTGTCTTTAATTCTACCTTTCTGCATTATAGATATATACTCTATCCTACTCTTTAGTGCAAAGTCAAAGAGGAACATTGAAATTATGAGTAGAGAGTAGAGAACAATTGCAATAAACACATCAAATCTAGCCAGCCGTCATCTCAGCCGTCATCAAAGCCATCATCTCAACTAATCATACACTCATAATATAGTCAGCCGTCATCTTCAGCCGTCATATGATAGACTTCTACTTCATCTACTAACCCTTCAAGTTGCAAAGCAAAAAGAATGAGATTGTTCTTTCATATCAATCGCATCAACATAAAAACATTATAGCACAATAAGTAATCAACGAACCGGTATACTGTCAATATAACCATTTAATCACATAGCATAGTTGCATTATATTGATATGCCATCGGAGTTAACAATAAAACCGTATGATAAATACTTGAAGTATTCAGAAGAAAAAAAATTAAGAAAAACAAAACACATGATATGAAGGATTAAGACTACTTGCATAACCATACCACTTCAACTCCACATTAAACACTACACATTTACGGTGTTAATCTGATAATAATACTCACCTTAAGGCAAGCAAATGCCTCTGATAATTCTTCACTCCTTCTACTTCTCAGCCTCTCGCTCATCCGCATTTTTTAATTTTTTGGTGCGTGATATCACGGAGTCACACCAAATAAAGTGTACCATACTCGATTCACTCTATACATGATACTGTTCAACATTTCACTTTTCAAATATATTGATACATTGTTCATGTCAATCAGTGGACAGTGAGAGGTCTCGACTCCTCTTCCTAGCCTCTATCTTTGTTGTAAAGGATACCACAAGTGGTATCCTTGCAATACAACATTACACTTAACTTATCTATACTTGCTTCACTATACCTCATTCACCCAAATGGACCAGAACCGTACGAGCTTCCATCATCACTATCATAATAAGACTCTGAGTCTTCATCGTGTCTCTCTTCTTTAGGCATCCTTTCTTCTCTCCACCTCGAATCAAGCTCCTCGAAATCAGGCAGACGATCAGTTTGTACAGACTCTTGTCCTTCCCATCGTGACTTCAGCTTCTGATAAAAGTCTCCCATGGTGAGAGTTTCAGGCTCTGATTCTTGAATAGAATTGTATGCACTGCAAGCTTGGTACATGACCTCTCTTGCCTTTCTCTGATCTGTATCCATATTTCTCATATAAGCTTTGCACTCTGCCCTTGTTTCTAACTTCTTCTCTTTCCTGAGTTCCTCTTCTCTTTCAATTCCAGGATCAGTAGAGAACAGTACTGAATAGGGTAACCCACACGAGATCAAAACATCTAACATAGCCATTTGTACTTTGTATGCCGCCGATGCTCTGAGCCGGCATCTACCACGAGATCCCCCGGCATAAAAAAGATCTTCTTCATCGTAGTCTCCCATCCATTTTGGGTGTGATTCATATTCTGATTCATCAAACAATCTTTGGATTATCATTGGAATATGATCCCTATGATCTATCCATCTGAACTGGAAGCCACAATCATTTACAAGACACTTAATCATATCAGGCATGTTCTTTTGAATACATACCCATGTGAACACATCTGAAGGAAGTTTGTGATTGTCGTATGTCTTCATCTCTTCGTCTTGTTTGAATTGCACACCAGTGGGCACGTCCATTTTCCCATCAAGCTTTGTAAGTGAAGCTACTACAACATTTGTGTATCCAAGAATTGCTCCCATTGCCCAAGCTGGGTAGAACAGTTTCCGCTTTCCCCATAGATCCCAACGATCCGGCCTACTTGACCCATCAGGTAAAGGTTCATCATCCAATGGAAGGAGAGTGTTTATATTGATGCCACTCTTCTTCTTCTTCTTCTTCTTACCATATCTTCCTTCAAGTATGTCCTTCATAACGCCATCCAATCCATACAGTACTGAAAACCTCAGTAAATCTTTCAATGAAGTTTTGTTTGCCTCTTCCCTAACATATCGCAATATGTTTTCAAGTAAATCAATAGTTGACATATATCTAGCCTTTCCTGATAGTGCCCTACAAATTTCAGATTCAAGGATTTTATCACTATGAGTATCATTTTCAATATCATAGCTTTCATCTAAAGGAACGGATCCTTCTAACACTTCCTCAGCTTTTTCACTACCAAGAAATAAATGAATCCAAACTGAACAATCGGGCTTCGGTCCTCCAATCACTCTATTCTGGGGATGGTTATAGACCTTATGTCTTTCATCTCCCATCCTCATACCACTTCTCTGTCCTTCGTTGAATATACTACCCTCTAAATCCGCCTGATCTTTAGCATGACGTATGGCGTTATCAACCACAACTTTTGGAGATATACCAACATGTTCCGTGAATAACTTGTTAATGATTGAATTTAGATTATCATCATATGGATTATTAGTATCAAAACTATTATTATATTTTGAAGCATTATTCCTCGCTTCCTGAATGGCAGCAATGACGGATAAATCAAGTGCCTTTCCTCCATTTAGCTGGGTAAGAAGAGGTTGCAAATCTGATTTGGAGGAGGGTTCAACGTCATTTAATTTCGCCTTCTTTGAACTCATGATACCTTTAATACTACGCATCATAAGTATAAAACCACTAATATTATCTTCTTCCTCTTCCTTTTCCTGAGAGAGCTGAGTTGAGAAGAGAGAGTTTGTAGTTTGCAGACTATCTTTTGGCGGCGGTACAATAGAAGAGCTATGAGCTAAATTCTATGAGAGTATGGCCGGTATCCTATCCAACCCTGCCTTCCTACTCTTATCAATCATCAATCATAGAGGGGGTGATATAGAGAGGAGATTATTGTATATATATAATCATACAAACGGGTTGATATACTACATAATACTGGTAACTAATTCATTTTGAAAGCTCTTTCGGTGGTGTAGCGGTGGCCTTGATATGATATGATATGATACACTAGCAATTGCACGTTGGAGAACATATTTGCAAATTGCAAAAATACAACCATCAGTTAAACGACTTATCCTCTTACCTATAACCCAAACAATACTTATCAACAATGTCGACAATCAAGGCGTATAGAAAGATGGCATCGCGCATGTCACCCAAAATGTCACCAACAACGTTAACCAAATTACATAATGATATGGAACAGTTAATAACAGGAGCACCTGACTCTGCATTCTCAATCCCTGAATCACCCCGTGCTGATGCATTCGTTATTAAAAAGCCAGACGGGACATCATCGAATCCACACGAATATAGTAAAGAAGTTGCAAACGATCCCGGTGCCATCGTACGAAGTATGGGCACATCCCGACGTGTATTCCTCATTAATCCATCACTAACACCTACTGAAATTGATGGCTTATCATACCGTATTCGTACCATGGCAAGTAATTCTGGTATCAACTCAATAGTAGTTGGTAATCCATTAGAAGATGCTGAGAATAATGGTGATATGTCCGAGAATACGACATGCTTACCATCATTCCTTGAAGATGATGCACCCGGTAAAAACATAAAATTAGTTGACAATTCCGGTCCGTATGGTAATCGTTCCAGTTTTATTAAAAGTATATTACATGAACGATTTGGTGATGGATTGGGTATGCCATATGTAAGTTCTGGGTATGATGCTAAATCTATATATGATAGCGATATGTATAAGGATACACAGCGGTTAGAGTATGAATTAATGAATCCATTAAGAGACTTGGCAGAAAGTGTTAGGGGGTCGTATGATGAAACACTTAATAGTAGTGCAAGTAAGGTACCAGTTGTTAGTATGCCACATGGGTTGGTAACTGATGCTGGATACTCATTGTTGATGGGTTCCTATGTCTTGGCTACACATTCGACGGCCTTTAAGATTGTTAATCCAATGCGGGGATTGGCCTTTGATCCTATCGGACTGTCCTACTTATTACCACGTATTGGATGGGAATTTAAGCAAGCATCTGCTGAGCATTCTGTAGCTATTGCAAATATGCTGGCATTATGTGGATATGAGGCAAATGCTGAGGATATGGTGGCTACGGGGCTTGCCACACATTATGTCAGCGGACCGTTCAAGCTGAACTTGTTGGAACGGGCATTATCAGATTTGAATTCCTATGAATATCAAGCATTATTCGAAAATGAGAAGAGATTATATGGTGATAAGGAGCCTGCTAAGGATGTCAATGAACCATTTAGGAATGTTGCCGTGGCTAATGTCATTCAACATTTGAGTGAATTTGACGCCGCTGGTGCCAATGAATATGGTGCCTACTTGAAGGAAGATTTGGATGACGAGTCAGGATTATTCTTAAAGGATAAGGATCCAAGTTTGACAATGCAAGAGGAAAGAATTCAAATGTATGGTGAGCTTGTGAGTGAGCTCGTTAGTTGGGGAGCAACATTTGAGGATGCCTTTGCAGAGCCCAGTGTCGAGGGTAAGATGGAAAGGTTGCGTGAGATTGCAGCAAGCAAGGCTGAATTCGAGGGTAAGCCGGGCTGTGAAGAGGATGTTGAGGTAGCCGAACAAGCACAATCTCTTGTTGACAAGATGGAACAGCGCAGTCCACTGGCCTTATGTGTCATGAATGAACTGTTACTAAAGGGATTAGATGAGAACGAGACGTTAAAGTCTTGCATGGAGAGAGAAAAGACAAGTCAAATATGTCTATTCTCTAAAGAGGATGGGGATTATAAACGATGGGCGGAAAGTGGTAAAGGTGTAGGGTTAGTTGAAATGAATCACGGAACGTCTTCATTGATAAAAGATAAGGAAGATTCATTTAACGGTTGGAAGCATGCAAGTGTCAAGGAGGTGACAACGGATGAAATAAATGAGATTGTGTGGTAGGTGGATAAACAAAACTTATCTCTGAACTACTACTAATTATCTGTTTCTTCATTTGTGTTATAGATTACATACTTGTTCTTCAACTCCTTTATCTATCCGGGGAGGCCATTGACCGTGAGTTCTTTGTTTTAAATCTTTCATGTGATCATGAAGGATATCCACTCTAGCTTCTCCAAGTATATCTTCATGTTGTTTCGAACTATCCTTCCATGATTCCCAGCAGCTCTGACAAGTACTCCGTGCTCCCCAACCCAAGAACAAATTAAGATAATTCAATATACGCTGTCGAGAGATATTTCTGCGTTCATCGTCACCATTATAATACTTTTTCATTAGACGCTCCATGCAAACGAGAGTCCAAAGAGGCTTTCCTTCAATAGGATCAAGTGGCGTTCGTTTCAAGAATCTACTAATGAGTAATATAAACCCTTTAATAACATTTGCATGATATTGAACATTGCCGTCAAACTCTGTATGCGATGCAATTGTTTCAACGAATGAACGATGTATAAGTACAAACTTTACATCCGAATATTCCGAGTATGATTGAACAAACTTGTATAGATTTGTAGGATGATTTATTGCTTGTCTATCTTGTGCTATGTCTCTGATATCTCTCATCTTAGCCCATGATGGTTGACGTTTTACTCGATAACTTCTTGTTTCATCTACATGTCCAGCGGGGAAGGATATATCTTCTATATATACTCTCTTCCTATCATCGTTGGGACATATCTTTCTAAAAAGATGTCGAATCATTGTTGTGTCATCTAGAGATCTAGTTTCACCATGCAGTCCAAATAGTGCTTTTCGTAATCGTCCATTGGCGTATTCAACTATGTATGGCTCTCCCTTGTTATCAACTTGTTGCTCAGCCAATGCTTGCAAAATTGGGGTAAAACCATGATGTATGGAACCTTCTACACCTAGTACATAAACGATTTGACAATTCTCTCTCTTTGCAAATGGTTGTTTTGATATTCTAAACTCTTCTACCACATCCACGATTTTAATTCTAAATGCCAATGTAAAGATTAGTAGAAGAATTGCAACTATTCGAAGACCATTGAGAGAGAAGAGTCCCAATATCAAGTTATTACTGTTGTGTCTAATACGACGAGATGGTATTTGTTTTGGTTGAGAAGTATGAAATGTTCTAGTAGAGCTATGCATACCCAAAGTGGATATTGATTCAGCTGCAGTCCAATCATCATCGTCATTAAGAGGAGGATATCTCGAAGTAGATTGATGATTGATGGACTGAGAGCTCCTCATATCATTATGTTGAGGATATCTCGAAGTAGATTGATCACCACCGAAGTGATCGATGGAGTCGTCTGCTCTCATCATGGTAGGGAAATGGATATCTCCGATAGTTGATTACAATACTATGACCTTAGTTCACTACTTGATGACCAAAATAAAATTTGAGTAAGTTTATGCATATCGAGGTACCGCAGTCAAAACAATACCCTATAGCACTTTCAGCTACCAAACAAGGTAAATGTTATTATTGACTATCATGCGTGCCCGTCGAATCCTAAGCACTCCCGCCCTTCCAAGTACTAATGCCTTTGAAAAAAAAAGAGGTTGTATGTTTTTATTCCCAGAGGTATCCGTTTCTTTCACTACAAGCAGCAACTTACTTAGGTATATTTATTATCCTCTTATTATAATCCCACACCTCTCAGTAGGAAGCACAGTATATACAGACAATGAGTTCTGAACTAAAGAAGCGTAAAGTGCCAAATGTCGAGCCCAAAGGGCCGCCTACGGATATGTCTATCAAGGAAAATAATGATAATGCACAAGATATGTTGCAAAGTATGAAAGCTGTATTAGAACAAAACCAGGTGCAAATGACAAAGATGCAATCTGAAATTGATGGTATGAAAGAGCGTATATCGCATGTTGATAAATTGGAGAAAAAATGTGCTTATCTTGAGGATAAGTGTACTTCATTGGAGAAGTCTGTTGAGGTATTAATAAAACATTGGAAACACTCCAATCCACCCAGAAAACCAGAAAGGAGTTATTGGATTGACAAAGGGCACGAAGATAGCTATATTGTTGAGGTAGTAGATGAATTTTTCAATGATATAGACAATGTTATATCCAAAATCGTTCAGGGTTGTTTCAATATGAACCTGGGTTGGGACGATGAAGGTACAAGTCTTATACATGATACTGCATTTTTGGCTCATTGGGAAAAACTCATGGATGCTCTCAAACTTTGCAGCCATCTTGTTCGGGATGAGAATATCTCATTATTTATTGGATATATACAACTGGCACCTTCTACCTTAAAGGTTTTGAAGAAAGGACTTCAAGTAACAAAGCTTACAAGTCTTCGCTTACTACATAATGATTTTCCTGAAATGAGAGAGGCATTAGAGGGCATCATTGGAATTGTAAACACGCAATCAAGCATGACAGAATTTATATGGGATAACAATACCATTGACAATATGAATGATGCAAACTATCTTTTTGAATCTATCAAACAACATCCTTCCATCAATAGTATGCAATTTGAGAACAGCTGTGGAGAGAACGTAAATGGTTATAACTTATTGTGCTCACTCATTGATGGAGATAAAACCTTTGATAGTATTGATCTGGACGGCAACGGTATATGTACCATGGGCAATACTCATCTACCAGACTATATTGCAACAAATTCACGTCTCCAAACACTACATTTGAGTGGCAATGGGCTCAATGACAATGATGCCACTTTGATTGCTATTGCATTACGACAAAATACCAACCTACGTCAACTCCATCTATGCTCTAATGATGGGATCACACAAATTGGATACGATGCCCTCACTTTAGCAATTTTTGACTCAACGAGTCTTAATTCTACAGTAGATTCTAATCACACATGCACTATTGAGATGCATGGTGTAGTACCAAATCACAATACAAGTTCGGAAGAAACTAACAGAGGAGCGAAGATATACTCTATACTATCCTCAAGACATAGAGAGGGAACAAGCGTTCATCACTTGGATTCCGAATTAGGAGATGATTCACTTGGTCTTGTGCCTCATGTTTTGAGTTGCATGCAGAGATGTTCTGATTCTAATGCCGTGTACAATATCCCCCGTCTCCGCATAGACCAGTTTGTTGCTGTTAGGCCTCTCTCGATCTTCTTTGAACTATTGAAAAGCTGGCACATGCCAGCTCTATACGAGACTCGGAAGAGGGGAAGAGCAGAAGTAGAAGCAGTAAAGTCATAACTTTTATTAGAAAAAATGATAGATAAGCAAACTGGTTTAGACTAATCGGAACCCACTATCTATATCATTCCATCCCTTGGATGCCAGAAATGAATCAACTGATGATTCTTGATCTCCCAGTAACTCATTTTGATTCATGATATCTTCATAACTTCCCCATAGTCTAAAACCGCTATCTATTCTATTCCAACCCTTCTTTGTAAACAATACATCCTCGGGCTGTTGTTCACTGACAAGTCCGTAGGCAAACTCATCACGCTTCCATACTTCTGAATTACAACCGACGAGGATACCACGTACAGCCTTCCTTCTCTTTTCATATTGACCAACATCCCATTCGAGATGTGCACCATCTCGTAATACCTCTAATGTGAACTTGATGTCTTCATCTTCAAACCCGATAGGGCCACCGCTGATCATGTTGGTAAGTATCGTATCAATGAGTATGGTATCTGGTGATATCCACCACTTTTGTTTCATCTTGTTGTATAATGAAACTGCACGCTTCGTTGCTGCTCTACTCTTGAGTTGCAGTAGTGCTGATATTAATGTTGTGAATGTCACAACATCTGGTTTGATAGTTGGTATTGGCTGCTCATCGTCCCCGGATCTTGATGCTCTTTGTGGGATTTCGTCCTCTGAATCAAGGTAGGCATGCTTCTTAAACAGCAAAAAGGCCAACTGTATCTCATCACTTCGACAACATGCATCTAATAATGCATTAAAGGCAACAACATCCGGTACCAATATACGTTTAAACGTTTCCATGGCTGCATCAATATCAAATTCTCTACCATATGCCGATATCAATGCAGTGGCAATCTTACTATTTGATAATGATATACCTTTTGCCTTGTCTATTTCACTACTACCCTTCGAGTAGTCATTATTAGTACTCTGTCTTCTTCTTGCTTTAGTGGTAGTAAACTCTAAATGTTGGACTAATTCTCGTGCCTCCTTACACCGCGGTGGTGTACATTTACCTAATCCATCAACAACTAATGCAACTGTCACGACATTGGGTTGTATATTAAGCTCTTGCATTTCTTGTAACACTGCCAGAACTTCAACAATGTTGGATGCATGTGATGATTGCATTGCACCATTACTTTCCGCGTTCTTATCGGATAGTAAACCGGAGATGAAGGCATTATATGTTGGTGCCAACGTATCATCTTTCTCGGAGCTTGGCAATGTCTCAGCAGCATAAACTAACATTTTTCTACCCTGTCTAACTTTATTATTCCTTGCCAATGCCCCAACCATACATGTATAGGTATATACATTTGGTTTGACATTCCGTTTTTCCATTATGGACATTACTTGTAAGGCATTTTCTAATTGATTTGATTTTGCATATCCATCTAATAGCTCGGTGTATGCTTCTACATTTGGATGATCTCTTTCTCCTTCTCTTTCTCTTCCTTTGATTGATGAAGAAGTATGATTAGTCAATATACTCTCAGCCAACTCAAATTCCTCAGCAGAAACAGCAGCCTTAACTAATGTATTGGTAGTTATATCATCCCATAATTTATTACCTTGTATTGTTTTAGATAATTTCATTGCTGATCGAATGTCACACTCGTTTGCCATTCCTTTTAATATTGTATTGTATGTTCTTGAATTTGGTGTAAGTAGTGGCCAATACCCTCCCTTGTCATCCTCCCCAGTAGTAGAAGTTATACTATCAAAAACATCCAACGCTTTATCCAACCTATCACAATTAACATATGCATCCAATACAGTATTAACTAATATAATATCCACAATTACATTATGAAATTTTGCACTTTGTATTGACATTTGTACATTCTTATAATCTTTTAATAATCCATATGCTTTAATTAGTATAGAGTAGGATGTGGGTGATAGGGGTGGAGCGTGAGGTGTACGTTCTTGTAATGCCATTACTCTGTGGGAGGAGTGTAGATCATTCTTTATACTTGTTGTTGTTATTGCTGCTTGGCTATTACTTGAAGTATAAGTTTGGGTAGAAGAGGTGGCATAGGAATGTAATACCATGTTAAAATCCCGTTCATCCAATGGCTGAATCTTTGGTTCTACCCATTCATGAGTCTGTTGCGAATCATTAGAAGAGGAAGAAGATAGTTTCTTCTTCTTTCTAAAAGTACGCACACCCTTATTGGTAATTAATCGTTGCAATATTCTAAATGCTGCATTACTTGGATTGATATATTCTTTTCTTCCTTCTCTACCTTCCTCGTTATTAGTAGCTGTTGTTGATTTGGTTATGTACAATATTGATCGAGTACTCTTGATTGAAGTAATTTCTACAGAAGTTAATGCTCGTAATGCTTTTATATATGTACCCTTTGGTATTTGATCGTATGGTCTTTGCAATTTAACAAACTGTCTATCATTGTAGGAGTATTGATTCGAATGTAATTGTAATGATAAAGTCTCCATACCTAAATTAATCCATGACAAAGAGTATGGAGCACTAAATGCTTCATTTGTTACCAATCTAAAAGCCGTATCTATTAATGCACTAACTTTAAATTTCAATTGTGAGGTGGGATATGGTTTTGTTGTACAGAATATAGTATAAGATGTTAGTATATTCTTGAGTATTGCTATTGACTCTTGTGATGATGAGATTGAATTGTTGGTAGTAGATTGGAGATGTGTGTTTAGTTTTGATATTTGTTGGTTTATATCTTGTACTATTGGAAGCTGCTCTACTGATTCTTGTTTATTGGTTTCTTTAGCTGTTGTAGAAGGTTGTTTGCTGCGCTGCTTTGAAGAGTATAGTTGCATTGCTTTTATCCTAGTTGTTGGCAATTGAGAGTTGCTTGTAAATAATTTGTGCATATGATGTGTTTGTCTAGTGGATACCGATGCCGGCGGAGTCCATCCGAATGATACTCCGAGTACCGATAAACATATTATCAATAATACTGTAGGCATTGCTTTTATACGCCCTCGTGGAGGTTTAGTTCTGTATAATGTTGGGTTTTTACTGCAATAACTAAGCAGTTTTTGAAGGACAATAATCGACAAATAGTTTGTCGGTATCTTCTAGTATGCGGCTCATCCATTGTACTGCTATTTCCCGCAAATAAACTGAAGCTTTGTCTATTATAACACCCTATTGAGTCAATATCTAATGAGCTATTCATACTCTCCGCCGTTGACTGGTCTACCTATTGCAGTTGTTTTGTTCCACTAAAAGTACCGTGAGTCAGTAAGCTTGTATCCTATTTTGTTGCAATGGAAGTACAAGAGATACTACTTACCCAAGAAGTTATTTGATACTGTGACGTGTGAGTTTGTTGGATGAGTCATCTTAACACAAAGAGCAGCTCTTGAATGATGCCAACGATTGAAGGAGGAGAGGCTAGTTGTTAAGGGCAGTGTTGTTTGCTTTGTGTCTACCTAGCTGTATGACGTTTCTTTATTGTTTTGGTACTCTGGAAGGCACTCTAGAAGATTGATGCAAAGGAGAGGTGGAGAGGCAATGCAGCTGAATCTAGCTATGTAAAGATAAAATAACTTGTAATATACATTTGGACATTAACTTAGTTTGTAGTAGCCGTATTTCAATTCATATTGGCTAGCCTGCTTGGTGCACATATACTCAATACAGGATTTCTATTGTCATCTCATTCAACCCACGGGGACCGTCTTTTAAACAGATTCATTTCATGACGTCTTTACCCCCAATGGCTCAACACTCTACGCTGTGGTTTGATTTGTTCTTGTGACACAACTTTAACAATTGGATTGCTGGGTTTGCTCAGAATATCAGCATACGACGGGCACTGTTTCAGGCCTGGTTTGGGCGTTTCGACAACTTGTGTTTGATACTCATTCTTGTACCATTCGGCAGTTCTACGAATACCCTCGTCGAATGGAACTGTGGCAGCATATCCGAGCAAATCATACGCCTTACTAACATCGGCACAAGTGTACGGCACATCACCGGGTTGGTCAGGCATGACCTTGATAACAGCCTTCTTACCCACATGTTTCTGAACAATGGAGATGAATTCTGCCAAACTTGTTCCGCTTCCCTTCCCCAAATTAAACACCTGATAGGAATAAGGACGGTCGATTGCACGAACGACACCATCGACAATATCATCAATGTAGGTATAATCACGGCTTGAACTACCATCACCAAACTGCTGTAATTCCTCGCCCCTAGATACACGATCGATAAACTTGAATGGTGCCATATCGGGCCTTCCTCGAGGACCGTACACGGTGAAGAAACGAAGTCCGGTAACGTTCAGCTTGTACAAATGGTGGTATGTGTATGCCAATAATTCGCACGCCTTCTTCGATGCGGCATAGGGTGATACGGGATTGTCAACTGATTCATCTTCTGAGAAGAAGGTGGATTTAGATCCACCATATACACTTGAACTGGAGGCGAATACAAAGTTCTTGACGCCGAAACGATGACTGAGTTCCATGAGATGTGTCGTTCCACGAATGTTACTGTAGTAATAAAATGGAGAATGATGAAGAAAAGTTAGAGGATATGTATGAACACGCATTAAATAAAACAGTAAAAGCCCAACACATAAATCAACTTACCTGTGAATGTAAACATAAGGGTCTTGAATACTAGGTCTGACACCAGCCCTAGCAGCCATATGACATACCCACTGTGGACGTTCCTTCTCAAACAATTGTAACATGAACTCCTCATCACAAATATCACCCTTGTAAATTGTCAATCGTTGCTTATCAGGACATAATTCCCGTAATCGACGTAAATTATTCTCCTTAATACGAACGTCATAATAATCATTCATTTCATCAACAATAACGACGGCATCACCTCGTTCGAGTAAATGCGCGGCAGTGGAGGAACCAACAAATCCTGCACCACCAGTTACCAATACCTTCTTGAAACCCAAGTGGGGTGCAATGGCTAATGCCTTACGTGCCGAACTTGTGGAATCATCATCTAAACTTTCTGAACACATGTCAGATAATCCCACACATGATTCAACATGAGGAGTTAATGTCTGTGGTACGGGTGATCGGGATCCACTAGTGGAACTACGGAGAGAATCAGAATCCTCATCAAGTGCTGCCAACGATGGCATACTTTCAGCATGGGGGAACGACTTATTGTTATTCATATTGTATACTTATTTTGTATGTATAAATGCAAATGTGTCGCGGTGTGGTTGATTAATGTTCTAGGCCTGGTTCCACCTGTTTATGTATAAAATTATAATTGCAATTAATATATAAAGAAGATGATGTTAGAGACAATACAAAGAGAAGATTCATCCCTCAATCCCATTTAAGGTGCACGTTACACAAAACAATAAACAACTTACCCTTGACGTGAGATCGTACAAAACCTGTGTATGGAAACGTCTTGACTGTTTTTATGTTGGCGTCTACTCTCGTTATATTCGAGGGTAGGCGACCGTAAGTGGTTTATAGAGTTGTTTATTAAACTATGGAGGTTCGTTGCTATTGACTGTGATGGTCAGAATTGCTGGTCGATGAGTAAGAGTGAGGTGGTCGAATTCTACGATGGGTCGTGGGCATGAATCTCCTTTGACACCGCCCCCGGACACGATACACCCAGGACTAAAAACATCAAACTGACTCCTTGAGAGCACAAATTAATTATGATCCAGACCTTACTACAGCGTTGCCACCGCTCTTCTGCGGTGTCAAACATACCGATAAATGCTCTTACACAGTTCTCTACTAAGCGTTTATTAGCGGCGGTGAGCGGTGGATACGATTTGCAATTATCTAAGCATAATAACCTCAGATCGACAACTACTTCCACCTCGTATCTTTTACATCAAACATACTCATCAACATCCTACAATCAACATAAAGTATCAGATGGAGGATCATCTACTACAGATTTGCATTCATTATATCATGATCAAATGAAAGAAATACAATCCGAAAGAGAATCTATATTTGGTAAAGAATCAGAAGATGATCCCTCAAATCAAAGTCCTGATTTATCACAAACAGCAAAATCATACTTTACATCATCAAATGATAGCAGCAGTACATCCCAACAATCACTGCAACAAACAACCGAAGATACATCAACAACACCACAATTTCGACCGCCCAATTGGAATACAGAAAAATATGAAGCCGCAGCCGCTGAAAGAGATGCATTATATGACTTTTCCGATGAAGAAAAAAGTGCTTGGTCATCAAATAATGGTACCGAGACTTTATCCTCATTACATATGCTCAAGATTCGTGAAATGATACGACAAGCTCCTGATGAAAAGGCGGTGGCTGAAACAACAGCATCAGATACAACTCAACAACCTACCGAGCCCACAACATCTCAATTCTCACACTTGACACCGCAGGGAGATGGAGTTAGTATGGTAGATGTCGGACATAAAGTATCATCTAGACGAGTAGCCACGGCACGATCGGTAGTTGTTTTTCCACCCGAGGTCATGTCGGCCTTTCAAGTGAATAATAATGAAATAGTTGGACATAAAGGCCCGATATTTGAGACTGCCAAGATTGCTGGAATTATGGGAGCAAAGTGAGTATGGTTTTTATTTTGTGCACATCTTATGCACATTTTTGTAACTGACATATATTGTAATACTACATCATGACGAATAACATAAAAACCACATGTATATATAGGAAAACATCAGACTTGATACCACTATGTCATCCCCTTCCACTTGATCGGGTAAACATCAGTATACAACTCATACACAACCAAGCAATTATAGAATGTGAATGTCGAGTTACACATAAGACTGGAGTAGAAATGGAGGCATTAACCGGTGCCTCAATAGCAGCATTAACTATATATGATATGGTAAAGGCTGTTAGTCATAAAGTTGAGATTGGACAGACGATACTTGTGAACAAGAGTGGTGGCAAATCAGATTATAGTCTATGAGAGCTTCATGTCTATAATTTTTGGAATTGAAACCTACTCATTTATAGTAGATAGCCCACTTCCCGTTATCCTTTACCACGCGAGGTTCCTTTCCAATGAGGGCTTTGATTTGATTCTTAAACTTATTACGAAAGGCTTGTTCACTTTTATCTTTTTCAGTCTGGTTGTTCCCATAATTGTATCTAACGTCCTCTATTGTTAGCCCATCAATGAACCGTCCCCGACTTCATATACATTTGATGAGGATACCTGACTTATGGAAGTGGAAGGATTAGATGATAAAGTAGGTACTAGATAAAGGATGTATGAGTAGGTATTATTATCTTGTACAAGCACAAGTCATGCCATGAGTAATATAGTAATGATGGTGAATCAATCGGTAGTTTAATCACCACATTAGACTATGTTTTTCTTCCTTGGTATCCTTTTACTTCCTCTCAATTAAATGTTATTGATAACAAGTAGGTCCTCGTCACCACTTTCCAGTCTTATCTTCTCTAAATATATCCCAGTACAGCCCCCAACCCAATACCTAATATACAATCGTGTTGTTGTCTCCTACAACCCTCTGAAATCCCAATAATACATTTCACCTCTCAACTTTCTTCCACATTTTACTCAGCCTTCTCCTCTGCAGCCTTCTTCTCTGCTCTTTCCTTAGCATCTGCTTCTAATCCCTCGACACTTAATTCAATACCTGCAACAACACGCTTTAAAGTTGGTTTCTTACCCGTAACTACCACAGTTGCAACAGATACTGCCACACGTGATCCATCCTCAGCTGTCTCCTCTACTTCTTCAATTGCATATCCTGAAAATTCATCAGTACCAGATAATACATAACAAGTAACTGCCTGACTCTTTGGATCACGTTTCGGAGCTCTATCCAAATATGCAACTAAATCAGATGATAAATTAGTACCCATATTTGATATTACACGAACTCCCACACGTGATCCTGGCGCATGTCCCTCTGGACAGAATAATGAATCACTTAAACTTAATGCATCTTTCGTATTTTGTAATGCATCGTCAAATGTATCAAAGTCTAATGTATCACTACCAGCCTCGGGTACCTTACTTCGTTCACTCTTTGTATTAACTTTTAATGGTGATGTTTTTGGTAATTCCAACCCAGCTACCTTCAACTCTAATGGTTTCGTTATACGGAATGCAGATTTTTTAAGTGGTGTTACACCATCTGCATTTAATGCCCAATTGAATATATAATTTTGACCAGGGTATTCATTAGGGAATGCCTCTGGTCCTCCCACACGTGTTATGCTTTCAGGTAGACCTGGTGATGAGGTTTGTGTTTGTTGTGCTGCCGCCGCCGCCGCAGAAAATAGACGATATGTAGGAGCAGTAACCGAGGTAGTAACAAGGCTTCGGGGAACCTTATTAGCCACTCCTCTTGCTAATAATTGTACAGCTTGCATATCAAATGGAGTTAACCTTGGTTTGCCGTATTGTAAGTACGATAGGCAAATGCAAAATAAGAAATAAGAGGCAAAATATTTTCATGCAGAAACTCCTTAAAGGAAGACCGCTAGGGTATCCTTAAAATTTTAACACCGTCTATCTCTAGTAGTAATGGAGAGTGAGGCAGTAGCGTAGGCGCAGTCTTTGAACTATTAGCAGTTGGTATGCAACTCTAATGGGAAAGGCACTGTGGATTTAGTATGCAGACAACAATAACTGTCTTCTGTACTGTAGGTTGGATCTTTTCTCCCGAATCTAGAGACATGTTAAGTGTTAAGAAGAGATGAGATAAGAGGTATCCTTTAACAACTCGTGAATGTCATCGACCATTGCAATCTATTCGATAAGATGATACATTCATAACAAATAGTAGCAATGGTTCTATTATAATTTCTTTCTATTATTGCATTTAGATGAACAGTAGTATATACTTCTATATGTAACATTCTTGGGGAACAAGTCAACAATCAAGCATGTCAACATCTTCTCCACCAGCAGCCATCGTCGAACCAAACATTCTCTGAAGTATCGAAGGAGCAGCGGCTGCTTCGGTACTTCTCCTACTCTTCAATCCCTTCCGAGCCAAGTATCCCGACGCACACTTCTCAGCTTGCCCTTTAGATATTTCAAGGTCCAAGTCATCAGCATGTTCACATACAAAGTTCATATGATGTGTAAGCATGGTAAGTTGTCCAATAATTTGAACAGGTGTGGGATTGTTTAGGAACTTAACACTCTTGGGAAGTGCATCGAGCTGATCAGATACAATCTTAACAGCTGTGCGTTCTTCAATGGAATCGCCGAAGGAGATTACCTCACGACGTAGTGATGGTCGTGTAGTAGAAGTAGAAGATGGTGGAGATGATGGTGGTACAGAGGATGTGATTGCATGTGGTTTCATGGGTGTGTCCCAAGCAGCACTGCCGGGAGAGTCTACCTCCGCTGATGAAAGAGAGGTATCACCCAATGATGAATCATCAGTCGATGCCAGGTCCATATCGGGAACTGAATCATCAAACTTTGATGATGGTGATACAACATTGGCTGCATTGTCCAATAAGTTATGTGCCTCTTCTAATGAACAAAAATGTTCATTCACCTCATGAGCAAATGCAGCGGCCTTCCAACAGAGTGGTTGATTGGGGTAGAATTGTTCATATCGTGTCCGAGCTGAAATGACACGATAGTTTTGTAGGAAGGGTATAAGATTGGGTAGGTATCGTTCAGCTGAGTAGTTTACCCATCCTTCATCTGAGTTTGTAATAATAACAACCTATAGTAGATGTCGTTTAGACAGATGACGGATAGACGATAGGTTAGAGATGACGGCATATCTTTAAATGACGATCATATCATGTGTGTAATAATAATATCATATATGCTTACCTCGCCATGCTTCGAAGCCGCCTCAAAACATTTTTCTGTACATAATTCAATTTCACGGAATATACTCTTATATTGTTCTGGTAGATCATTAAGATTATCCCCCGGTACTCGATCAACAAATGATGAAGGGAGGATGGTATCATCCCAATCGAATATAATCATACTACTGCCGTCAGCGGCGTTTGATGTTGTAGGAGGAGACATGATTAGAAGTGTGGAGATGGTGTATGTCGATTTATTTATTTATTTATGAACTATTGCAATGCTGCTACGAGTTGCCGTTTATTCAAACATTGCCATAGCGGCACAAAATATTTGAAAGTGGTAGCTTATTGGCTTTTGAAATTTGAGAGTGACATGAATGAGAAAGACTTTAAAAATTAAGGCTCGATCACGCCATGGAACCTGTGACTACGTGTACCCGACCCCGGTCTGTGAATAGGGCATTTTCAGCATAATTTGTACAGATTTCACCGTCACAAGAAGTCACGTGAGATCCATCACATTAGTCTTTTTCAGATTTGCTAAACGGTAGAAATCGCATTTGATAGAAATTTACTGCCATCAACAACAAGACACACAATACAATTACTGAATTGCCTCCGATGCGTCGAAAGACTCAATATGAGCGGGAGATAACGGTCTGCCGCCAGAGTACTTATGGTGGAGTAAGGGTAAAGGATATCTAAACCCTCCTCTCCCTCTCATCACCCTTCTCCCCCTTTGCATGAGATACATAGATTTATCTTTTGACAAACATATGAGTTATCTTCTTCGGCTCTTGCTGCTACTTGCAACAACAACTCTTCTGATAATATGTTGTTCAACTATAACAATTGCAACTAATACTAATAACATCAATGATGACGATGATAGTATCGATGATATGTCTCCCCCCTTCTACGGTGCCAAGCCGCCCAAGAAGCAATATAAAATGCATCGTCGAGGATGGGAAACATGCAATCGATGTGGCGGTGCTGATAGATTAGGTGCTATCGTTGATGATATTGATGATGTTCGTTCTATTGATGATAGCGCTGTAACTGAGATACTTGATGCAGTTCGTGCTCAGTAAGTTTTGAATGATATGATACGATGAGTTTTGCAATCACATCATCTCATTGATACATAATCTCATACCATTTGCAATCATCTATACAATATCATCTTACAACTATATACCAGTGGAATCATCGTCATCAAAGGACAGAATCTAACACGTTCGGAGCAAGTTGAGTTTACATCTAAACTTGGATCAGTTATAGTCCTCCCGCCGAGTTTTGAGGGTAAAGATCCTGAACCACACCATCCTGCAATTCAACGTGTTACGAACTTTTGGGCGACTGGGAAGTGGAAGGGTGCAACTGCAAAGTTTGGTGCATATTGGCATCAAGACGGACAATTCTGGGTAGCCCCTAAACATAACATACTTTCTATACTTCATGCACAGGCTACTCCGCCGATAGGAGGAGAGGTAAGAGACATATTTTTTGTATAAGTAACATTGACAGTTGGGTTTATGATAAATATTATTAATCATATCTCTGTTTCTGTTTCATACATATACAGACCGGTTTTGCAGATCTAAGAGGTGAGTTTAGACATATCTTGTGAACATTATGATACGTATCATATGTTCGTATCATATACTTGTATATCATATCATACATATGCTCATAATCTATCATATCTCTATAACCGTATGCTCATATCATATATCTCTATTCTACTACACAATAGCTGCAAGAGCAACATTAAGTAAACCATTATTGGAACGAGCCAAGGGTACAAAGATACTTGCCAGTGTAAGAGATATCGCTGATTTTGCTAAAGGGACAGAAGAAGATCTACTAAATTTTCCAAATGCAGAACACGACATTCTTCAGAATCATGCCCTTGATAAAGGGCCAATATTATACTTGGGATCACCACATATGAAAGTTAATGGTTTGGAAACACCAGAAGCTGGAAAGGTATTACTTCAATTGTTATTCGATCATTGTCAATCTCCGGCATTTACTTACTACCATGCTTGGGATGTCGGCGATGTTGTGATATGGGACAATTCACAAACATTACATCATTCAATGCCATATAACAATGATGGAAGTGTAAGGAGGGAGCTGTATAGAACTCAAGCACGGATGGAGTTACCAGAGAAGAACGATAATGAAGAAAGTAGAGATGAGTTGTAGATATAGAAATGTAAACAGTTGTAAAGTTTGTATATATATAGACATGCTTGTATATATTGTATATTAATGCATATCTATTAGTTCATGCAATAGGGATAGGGAGTGTGCGGCGCAGTACATTCTATCAAATGGTGGTGGTCTGATGACCAGAGCTCAAACTAGCAATTCTGCATTGCATTGGATGTTCTTCTGTAATGCGTACCTCTTAGCTGCCAGAATACCCTCTATTATTATCCGGTGTGTCGTTGAATAAAGAAGAATCTAATCAATCATATCTTTGAGTATTAATATTGAAAGACTCGTGATATTATAAACTACCAAGATACCTCATCAATATTATTTTACAACACTTACAATAGGTATATATCATCATTGATATCTCTTCTCTTTGAAGAGCAATGCCTCCTTTGACAACAACATCATATTTAGCCACCAGTATTGCCGCCGGTGGTATTATTGCATCATTAGCTCTATGGAGTATTCGAAGAAAACAAAAGTCTGATGGCAGGTAAGCGATCATATTTATGTACAATCTTGTACGAGATGAAATTCTTGACATTTATTGTACCTCTGCTTGCAATTCTTTCATATCCTCTCACTGTATTATCCTCTTCCTCTCATATATTGTACTACTATTGTCATTGCTACAAACTATATCTTATACTCTACAATCAATTTATAAAACATAAGTGTCACTGCAACATTGCCCTCATGGGCACTTGCATCACTATCAACTTATACATCAAAAACATACAATACTGATGAAGAAATGATGAGTTTAGCTATAGAATTATCAAATCGTAATATATTGGAAGGTACGGGTGGACCATTCGGTTGTGCCATATTTGAACGTTTCTCTGATCATGATAATAGTGGTGGTGATACAACATTAACAAATAAAGGCAGTCATTGCAAACTAGTTTCAATCGGGATGAATCGAGTAGTACCACTTAATAATTCAACACTGCATGGTGAAATGGTCGCTATACAATTAGCACAGCAAAAGATTGGTAGTTTTACTTTAATGGCTGATAAAGAAGAGGGCATTTGTACAAAAGTTGATTATGACAAAGGAGATACCAAAGAGGAGAAACTAAAAAAGAAGAAGAGACAGTTCGAGTTATTTACATCATGTGAGCCATGTGCAATGTGTCTCGGTGCAACATTATGGAGTGGTGTGTCTCGTATCGTATGCGGTGCTACTAAAGATGATGCACAATCTATTGGCTTTGATGAAGGACCAGTTTATACGTCAAGCTATACACATTTGGAAGGTTGTGGAGTTGCTGTTACAAAGAATGTATTGAGAGAGAAAGCTGCTGATGTTTTAAGACGATATGGAAGTTCTGGATTGATATATAATCGTGATTGATTGAGATAACCTAACTAGGAAAATCTATCATTGCCTCAAACTCTAGTCTTTATTAGATTCCTATAATGTATCTCATAATTCATAGATAATATTCAATTGAAGATATCTCTGAAACGCAGCTCATACGGAGTACCAGCAAAGATTTCCTCAACAAGCGACTTCACATCTTTGACTTCAGCCTCCAAAAACGAATCACCAGAAAATTTGTTCAAGAAGTTGCCTAGGCTTTGAGCAAAGAGAAGAACTTCAGCAAATTTACCACTCAATCTATATGCCCCTGTGTTTCTGAGGAAAAATTTAGCCTTTGCATCTCTCATTAGATCACGCTTCATCTCAAGTGCTTCTAAATGACGTTTACACTGTCTTAGAAGCGGCCTATCATTTCCTGTGCTAGGGGTGAATCGTTCCTGTGCCTCAAGAAGCTTCTTACGTACAATGTCAAATGGCTCTCTTGCATTAATCATGTCCAAAGCTTGAGTTACCATCTGGATTCCTCTCTCTTTGTGTTCGGCAGCAGTCATTTCTGCTTGTCCTTCATCAATGGATGAGACTGCTTTTGCAAGCTCAAGATCAGACAACTTACTAAAAGCGAAATCAGCTAGGCTCACTCCACGATATTTCTTTGCCTGTTGTAACTTCCTTTTGGTACTAGCAGTGAGATCAGGCTCAATTATGAAAAGCTGACTCCGAGAACGAGTAAGAGCAGTGTACACCATCATAGCTTCGTCTGCTATTTGAGGATGCGAGACTGTATAATCACAGTCATCGAGCATTACCCCAGCAACTTTTTCACCAGTTGGGTTTGTTTGGGTGATGCTAGATGTACTTGATAGCCACCTGAGTGCATTACGCCACTGTTCAGCACTGCCCCTTTCCTCAATGTATGCAAAGAACCCAATAAGAGCAACCGAGTCAAATTCCAATCCCTTAGCTTCTCGTACACCAAACACATCATTCTTGACATTCAATTCACGGAAGAGACTGCGGATATTGTGAACCTCTTCATCAGGTACAAGGAGAACTATATTACCACCCTTAAACACGCTGATGTCAGATAAGTCAGAAAGTTTTTCAATACGAAGAAGCTTGGGTATCTTGCCATTGATTAGCGCTCTTTCTTCGGTGATAGGTATTTTGAAAGACCTTGCGAGGATACGGCGGACGGCTTGAGCAATTGCCAAATTCTCAGCATGTGTCCGGTGATTAGTTTTCAACGAAATAGCCTGTAGAACATTCTTCACATACCCATCAATCTGATGATAGAACGTATCATTGACTGTACTAGGTCTCATCTTGACACCTACTTCCACACTCTGTGCAGGATCTGTGTTTATAAAGAGGGATCTTGAACTACTACACGATCGGAGGAAGAGAGCAATATCAAGCTCCGTAAAGTCTTGAGCCTTAGGTGATTAAGGAGTCAAGTAAGGTTAGTCTCACAATGAAGTAGGAAGTAAAGAATTACATGTCGCTCACCTCATCAAGAAACACAGAATCGAAGAAGAAGGGATGAAGAGGTGCTAGCTCTTCATTCAAAAGATTGTATTCTCCAAACTTATTGACGCGCTGAGCCCATGGCATAAAAGCTGAATCCCTGAGAACACTCGGACCGCAACTCATGATATATAACACTCTATCGGCCTCGTCCCAATATGAGCCATTCACCCTCCATCTTTCGTAAGTTGTATACATGTCATAGCACACTTGTCTTTGCATATGAGTTAGGCCATAGGATGGTGGCAATGCAAGATATTCATCCTCAGTTAGGTGGCTCTTCGTTGTGGCACAACTGGCATGAGACTTGATTGTAATGATAGCATACC
>Ga0214480_100140_pt1 | contig 32679 bp, 28 predicted proteins | sample M1_20Mar14CPVII9_3_FD_165042 | JGI IMG/M metagenome (GOLD analysis project Ga0214480, IMG submission 165042) | Marine eukaryotic communities from Monterey Bay, California, United States - M1_20Mar14CPVII9sort6BwellE17 | ecosystem: Environmental > Aquatic > Marine > Unclassified | place: USA... | reverse complement strand
CTTAGCTTTAATTTAAGTATAGGTTTCCCTATGGTTAAATCAAAAACCACATTACATTATAATTTTGTAAATAGGAGACGAATTCGTCTAATTTGAGACGAATTAGCGATGCCGTGCAGATTACCATATAGTGTTAGGTACTGTTTCTCTTGTTGCAAATTGCAAAGAAGACATCTAAATTATGTTTAATGCCCTACGGAATACCCTCCTGCCATCACTAAGATCTATATCATCATGTGGATTGGTCGGTAGCGGTGGCATAACAAATCATTTTATCATAAACTCATCACTAATGAGTAATTTCAAAACATCAATAAATTGTAATACACCACTCTCATTAATGAGTGGTGGTGTACGAGAGAAGAGTTGTTTAAAGACTAATAAAAGTGCATCGAAACGATTTATTGTTAGAGGTAAAGGCAGAATTAAAAGGTGAGATATATGTGTAGTTATAATGTTGTGAAAGTATCGGTATCATTCATATTTCATATACGGATATTATTATGAGTCTCTACATTTTATGTGTTGTACTTATGGTATTTATATATCTATGCAACACAATTATTATATTAGGGGAAAGGCTGGAAGAAGTCATAATACTGGTCATAAGGGAAGAAAGCGTGTGAATAACTTAGCAGCGGCAGCTCCAATTACGGAGAAAAAGATAGAAGAGAGAATGAGGGTGATAATAGGCGCGTAATGAGTTGGGGATTGGAATATAACTCTGCAGTAAACGATAGACAAACGAATTTGATATAACAATATGCATACACGAAAGTGTGGAATGAATTTTTGATTGCTAATGAACAAATATATCTCTTTTTCCTCAACTCTTTCATCAACAAAACAGACAAGATCTACCTTTTGATTTTAGCTTATTTGGAAGGTTGCTTATCAGTCTGTACATTATGATGGTGTTGTTGGACTCCCTAGTGCATACTTCTGCCTTAAAAGTATCATCGAAGCCTCCGCTACTACCACCCAAGGCCACTGCAGCAAAGCTCTTCTTATTCGGTTCGTCAGTTGGACCTTAGTAGATTCCCTGCACAACCAATGTCTTCTCGAATATGATCTAGCTCCAATTACAATACAGAATCCGATATCATCATCTGCAACACCATTGTTATGCTCCAGTTGGGTAGTTCCTCCACTACTTGGGGTAGCATATCTCATTCTGGGATACATATTACCTCGAGTTATAGACTCGGTGTCCAATGTGCAAGTATCAGACAACGACGATGCAACAATATATAGAAGAACTGCCAACAAAGAATTGAGGAATAAAGCCATCTTAGCTGTAACAAGCACAGCTGGCATCATTAAGCTATCTAAGATCTTACAGACACATGAATTCTTTGATGCTGAGACAAATCTAGAGATAATGGCAGCATCAGATTTACTTCAATGGATAGCACTAGATGGTACGCCTGTGGCTCTTGTTGCATCTTGTATTACTTTTGTTGGAGGGCCCCTATCAGAACTTCCATTTGTTGCTCATGGTTTCTGGCACTATATACCTCAATCAGCAGATTACATACCACTGGCCGATTCATTAGCAAGTACAATTCTAGGGGACGGATACAGAGACCTCGCTCTATCGAGTATTACAGGACCTTGCTACTTTGCTGTGACAATGGATTCTATAGCACTATCTAGGTATTTCTATAGCAGTGAAGATATAAACTAAGTTCATTGTTCTGAATACGGAGATTCTTTGTACATAGATCTTGTTATAACTTCAAATCTTCTCAAAGTTTTTCTGTCAGCTCTGGTACAGCCTCAAACAAATCTGCCTTTAGACCATAATCAGCAACCTGGAAGATTGGTGCTTCGCCGTCTTTGTTGATTGCAACGATTGTTTTTGAATCTTTCATACCACTTAAATGTTGAATAGCTCCTGATATTCCAACAGCAATATATAAATCAGGCGCGACAACTTTGCCCGTCTGCCCCACCTGTAAATCATTTGGTACAAATCCTGCATCAACTGCTGCACGAGATGCACCCACGGCTCCTCCGAGTTTATCGGCAAGTGTTTCCAACATTGCAAAATTCTCTCCATTTTTCATTCCTCGGCCTCCGCTAATAACAACTGAAGCAGACCCTAGATCTGGTCGTTCTGATTTTGATACAGATTCTGATAACCATTCAGTTAACTCATTTGTAGGTACATCAAGGCTTTCAGTTGCAGCTGCATCACTTCCAACCTCGGCCTTATCAAATGCAGTCGGACGAATTGACAGTAATTTGAGATTCTCTTTGGATACTACTTTGGCTAATGCATTACCGGCGTATAATGGGCGAACAAATGTATCTGGTAGAGAGGAAGATAAACAAAAATTAGCATATCTCAATATAAAACATAACAACACAGATGTACTACAAATATACTTAAGATACAACATATATCATATGATATGCACATACCTTCTGATAAAACTTCAACAACATCCGATACAGGGCTTACACCCAGCTGTGCTCCCATCCTACCCAAATAATTGGCACCAAACTTTGTCCCTGCAGTTACAATATGACTATATCCATGTTTCTCATTAGCAGCAACAACTGCATTTGTAACTGTCTCGGCTAACAAGTTTGTATGATCTCCATCGGCCTTTGCTTGAATAACCGATGATACTGCCGATGGAACACCTACATCACTTGATGAAAAGGTAAGTAGAGATATTGGCCCGGAGTGTAATTTAGATGCTGCTGATATAGCAGAGAGTGTTGATGGGGCAAGGGCCGATTCATCACTTGAAGGTTCATCAATCACTAATGTTGATTCGGAACATCGTTGTTGATGGAATGCAGTGCCAATTGTTGGCCGACTCCGACGACAGGCAGCACGACGAGCTAGATTAGTAGATATTGATATCATGATTATTATTACTATTAATTAGAACTGCTTTGAGTTGATTGCTTCGGCCAAGACATCAAATCAGATGATGATTTTGATTTCATTTTAGATATTTTCCGTTTGATAGCCAATCAATCACGCATAGGGGATTAGTGAGTTTGCTTGGCGGTCGGCGGTGTACCTCCATAGGTGATGAGGTTTGCGAGGGGTAATGACAGAATATACCTGAACAAAGAGGAGCGTATAAACGTCTATAGATCAAGTGTACATGTGTCAAGATTGGCAAGTATTGAGTTTTATAACACTTCGAAAAAGATGGCATCATTTCAAACATTTCACTAATGGATGGACAATTAACTTTTGGTGTTAAACTCTTAAATAGTTTTAATGGTTTCATTGTAATTGTATCTAACTAACCATACTATTGGAATAGATCCACTTGTTTGATTCTGTTAAACCTTTGTTGGTGTTTCCCATTTCCCATGTGTTTATATCTGTATACACCTCCATACTTCATTTTCTTCCCAACTATACTTCAGCATTCGCCTCAGCCTTGCAATTAGTCTTACTATTTCAATGCAGAATATATAACTATTATCCCACACTAACACGTATATCAAATGTCATAATATGTCAACCGAACGACATCATTTCCATATTGCAATATTTGTTTTGTTGTTTATTTGAAGAATAGTAAATGTATGGCCATTATTGCACAACTAGCACCAACATATGGACTAAGACGTTCTCCTATTCTACTCATCTTCCAGAAAAAGCCCGTAACACCCGTGCGTTTCAGTCGTCTAGTATCACCTGGTTGTAATGTCTGAGTATGTAAAAATATATCAAATGCGGGTATATGTAATATTGAGATATAAATGAGAAGTCATATATATATTGTGATGCAAATGATAAATCGTGAATATTGTAATAAATTCGTCAAGATATCATGTAGTTCAAGTATTATACAATAAAAAAGAGTATTACTTACCGCACCACCATCAAATATCGTCGGTCTCATATCTCGCAAGTATGCACATGTACATATTATTAATAAAATGACGGTCAAGAGACTTGAAAAGTCGAAAATTGCGCTCATATTATGATAGATGAATAGGTAAATGTATACAAACAGTTAACAGGTTTGGGGAGAAGGAAGATAGGTTAGTAATAGCCGCTGCAAAGGGTCGGTTGTAGAAGAGTAATGTTTTGTTAGGGGTATCCTTTTGTTTTGCTCTTTGGTATCCTCCCCTTTTTATCTCCCCCCATAAACGAGTTGTTGTCGGAGGCATCGGGTGGTTGTTATCGGTATTAAGCATTGTAAACATGAGAATTATTAGTAGGAATTGGCTGTTTCTATTGACAGTTGCTTTGGTTTTGCTTTCAACATTTGGATTTACTACAAATCGACGATCAAGCCATCATCATCATAGCATTGTTCCATCACATCATACATCAAAGACAGTGACTATAGACAGAAATCATCATAACATTGTTCCATCATCTTATAAATCAAAGATAGTGAATATAGGCAGAACTGTGCATCATACCCAATTGAATGCATTACCTATTTCTACATTGACATCTCCTGCAGTACAAAATGTAGCATTGATATCATTGTCAGTACTTATTCTCGGAAGTTATCATATCAATTTATATAGAAGAGAGAGAAACAGTAATACCAAAACTTGGCGACAATATCAAGCTGCTACGAGAGAAGATTGGAGTAGACATGTGCGAGATACAGAAGGTTGGCTATACGCAATCCAAGCTCTACGTAATGCAATGGTTGCTCAGCAGTTCCTTGCAACAACAGTACTATCATTGCTCACTCTGATCACAGGAAAGATGTGGGATATCTTAAGATCAGAGTCTGACATTTGGAGACGGAGACTTCTCACTGTTCAACTTGCTAGTATATCCATGACAATGTTGTTTTCATCATATCAGTTTCTTCAAGGTGTCCGGCTTATGACACACGCAGGTTTCATGTTCCCTGTAAAGACGAGTAATAACAAAGTGGATAATATCATGAGAAAGACACAGAACTGCCAATGGTTGGGGTTGCGATGGATGTACATTTCAGTTGCCCCGATTGCATGGGTTGTAGGGGGCAGTAGAACCTTCTTCTTGATATCTTGTTTGCTATTCAAGTTTTTCAGTGGAATCGATCAGCAGCCTAAAGGCACGAAAAGCACTGATGTAGTATACACAAAGTATGAGGATATGCCCGAGTATGCCATCTGACTTACAGTACAAAGGAGAATGGTATCTAAGTTACATCTATCTATCTTGTTACAATACCTAGGATACCCTATGAACATTATGTATACTTAATAATAGCAGAAGATAAGGAGTAGTTCTATTTGTGCAGTTAATACATTTATCAATCTATCCTACTTGGGTATCAATCAACATATATCATTTACTCCTGAACAGCTTCCATGCACTTATCAGACAGAAGTTGTGTCTTCCTTGTCTTCTTGGCAGCCTCGATAACAGCATCCCTCTCAAGGAACTTCTGTTCATACTCGGCAGGGAACCATCTCATACTGGCTGAACCAGTCATGATATCAATAGTCTTCTTTGTTCTCTTGAAGACATTCTCTTGAACGTATGGGATGCCATGCTTCTTACACAAAGCCTTAACAAGTGGTTGAGACTTCTGGTATGAAAGCATGGATAGACTAGGCCAGAGGTGATGCTCAATTTGGTAGTTGAGGAAACCATGCATGAAATCATTGACATTACTTCCAGTCCAGAAGTCAACAGATGCCAAGATCTGACGGAGGTAGAATGATCCTGAGTAAGGACGACATCCATCACGGAAGCGGTACATATCATCACCAGCGTGGTTGGTAACGATGGCAACAAATCCATGTAAGTTGGTCATTAACTCGGCAAGGAACAAGTTCTTAACAGCTGAGATGTACATTTCATGTCCAGTACCCATGTATTCCCCAATAGCAAGAAGTGGTGCAGGGAATAGGAAGAAGTGAATGATGAGGTATGGCCCGATAACAATGGAGAAGAATTCCCAGAATGAGTAGAAGGGAGTACCACCCTGGAAGAGTAATGACCGAACAGTAACGGCATCACTGGGCACAACACCCTCGGGGATCTTCTTGCCAGCCTTTCTCCAACGTGCTAATTTCAATTCCTTGTATGTGTTGGGTGCGTAGTAGAACCATTTCCATGTAGTAACCAACAAAGGTAATGCCAACCACTTAACAAAGGTAGGTACGGGCAAATCTCTCATATCCTTCAAGTTATTCTCAACCAAGTCAGGATCTTCCAACTCACTTAAACAATAATGATGACGATTATTATGCTCAACATTCCATGCCTCGGGCATCATCCAATCGAACCAATCACACAAACGGTTCCATAATCCACCAATGGCAAACTTAAATCGGTTCCAACGTGACTTGTTGGGGTGTACCCTATCATATCCACCGTGGCAGGTATGATGAGCAATCATAGTCCATCGTGTGAAGGTGAAAGTCGACAGACAGAAGATGGGTAGTAAACTAACACCAAATCCCATAGTTAAAATACCAATCAAACCAAGTGTATTACTCCATAATATCATTTTGTTCAGATGCTTAACATCGGCTGGACCTTGTTGCTTCTCTAATTCGTCTCCTAACTTTTTCATATCTTGGGAGAATGCATCGAAGTCTAAATCTTTTACCCATTCATCGCCTTTGGCAAGCTTGGCCTCGGCGGAAACTTGGTTTGCTGGAACGCACATTGTATATTATATTGTATTGTCTGCTAGTTAATGATAAAGTCTACACTACTATTGCGCTATGTAGTGGTAACATATAGCAACAAAAACAAAAACAATCTGCAATGCCGTGTCAGAGGTTATGAGCTCAAAACCACCTCGTTCTTTACTTGGTAGTGGTCCCTGAAGATAGACACGAGGTCTTGCTCTTGCTTCAACGTCACTTGATCTCACTCATCAATCAACTTGATGAAGAAGGATTGCAGTCAGTTTAGGGGAGATAGAGTCAAAGAGTTTAGAGTACATATCACCTGCGTCACGCTGTCAAGAAATATAGAGTGATTGGTTGTAATTACAAAACAATAGTATACCATGATGATTAGAAATTGCATCTTAGCGGCAGTACTTGCTGCAACAAGTACCTCCACAACAAGTGCATTCCAACCTCATACTCGTTTAAGTTTATCCAAACCTCGTAGTGGTAATAATAATGCCAACACAATACGTCAACCAACTAAATCATCATCATTAGTTATGAAAGATTTTCCAAAACCAAATGTGGAAGATACAGATAATTATCGATATGCCGAGACCATGTCAAAAAGTTTTTCAACAACATTAAAAGCAAGTCCAGAACAGAAGAAGAAGGTGGCCATTATTGGTGGTGGATTAGCTGGCTTATCATGTGCCAAATACCTAACTGATGCCGGACATGAACCAACTATATATGAGGCTCGTGACGTATTGGGGGGAAAGGTATCGGCATGGCAAGATGAGGATGGTGATTGGATTGAAACTGGATTACACATCTTCTTCGGCGCGTATCCGAATGTTATGAATATGTTTGCAGAGTTGGGTATACATGATCATTTACAGTGGAAGGTACATCAGATGACATTTGCTATGCAGGAGGTATGTCTTAGTTTTGTGTTTGTTGTGTGCGCTGTGCTTGTTGTGCATATCATGTGTACTTGTTCTTTAGAACCCTTGAACTCATATCACTTAACAATACAAACATATAAACATAGCTCCCTGGTGAATTCACTTCATTTGATTTCATCCCAGGAATCCCAGCACCCTTCAACTTTGGTTTGGCAATTCTAATGAATCAAAAGATGTTAACATTTCCTGAAAAGTTACAAACAGCACCTCCACTACTACCCATGCTTATTGAGGGACAACCATTCATTGATGCACAGGATGAACTAAGTGTTACACAGTTTATGCGAAAGTATGGTATGCCAGAACGTATTAATGAGGAGGTATTCATTGCAATGGCAAAGGCACTTGATTTCATTGACCCTGATAAGTTAAGTATGACGGTGGTACTAACTGCTATGAACCGATTCTTAAATGAGTCGAATGGATTACAAATGGCATTCTTGGATGGTAATCAACCCGATCGGTGGTGTAAGCCAAGTGCTGACTATGTCAAGGCAAGGGGAGGAAAGGTCAATTTGAACTCACCCTTGAAGGAGATTGTTACTAATGATGATGGTACTATCAATCACTTACTTATGCGCTCTGGTGAAAAGATTGTTGCCGATGAATACGTCTCTGCGATGCCCGTTGATATTGTAAAACGTATGCTACCCACGAAATGGCAGAATATGCCCTACTTCCGTCAGTTGGATGAATTGGAGGGCATTCCCGTTATTAACTTGCACATGTGGTTTGATCGCAAGTTGCAAGCTATTGATCACTTGTGCTTCAGTCGCTCCCCACTATTATCGGTATATGCTGATATGTCAGTAACATGTAAAGAATATGAAGACCCTGATAAGTCCATGTTGGAGTTGGTATTTGCACCCTGCTCACCCATCGCCGGAGGTAATGTGAATTGGATCGGCAAGAGTGATGAAGAGATTATTGATGCTACCATGGGAGAACTGTCACGATTATTTCCTACTGAAATTGCCAACGATGAGAAGTGGCCTGCTACAAAAGAGCAGGGACCTAATGGACAGGCAAAGCTTATCAAGTATTCAGTTGTGAAGGTACCAAGGAGTGTGTATGCTGCCATTCCAGGTAAGTTGTATTCTGATTATTATCAGTGTATATCATATCATGTTACACTTCTGTACCTTGCTAATCCTATTTGATATTATCATGCCAATACACCTCTCTTGAACAGGACGCAACAAGTACCGTCCTAGTCAAACTTCTCCCATCCCACAATTTAGCATGTGTGGATGCTACACATCTCAAAAGTTCCTTGGCTCGATGGAGGGTGCTACTCTTTCCGGCAAGTTGGCGGCTGAGGTTGTCGCAAACCGTGCCATTGGCAATGCTGATAAGCCAATTAAGGAAATCCAACAACATATTATTGATGCCGCTGCTACTTATGAAGCAAAGGATCCCGTTGGTGTTAAGGGAGATGGCCCCATTGCCTTCGGCGGTGGATACACTATTGGAGATAAGGAAAAGGCCTTGTTGAAGGAGTCTGACCCTGTCCAATACGACGGAAGTGACGATAACGATGAAGGTGGAGAGCCGCCTGCAAAGAAGGGTTTGAAAGAGAGATTCTTTGGTAAGAAGGAAGCTGTCGCTGCTTAAATAATAAGGGGTAAACTAAGTAAATAGTGTTTTGTTGCAAATTAATGTATGGACTTAGTTTCTTTTTGCTTTGAATTAGGAGCCCCTTGTAGATTGAACCTACATAATCTCCATAAGATCTAGAGACCATTCCTGTTACACACCCCATAAAGGTCCTAATCAGCATATTATAGCCGCCCACTAACTAATAATTAATCAATAGTATCTAAACAACCTTTTATTTGATTTTGTGTTCAGTAAATAATACTTTTCGTCTAACTATAGGATCATATTTAACAAACTTGAATTTCTCTGGTGTTTTTGTTATATTACGTCGTGTGGTGTAGAAATAGCCCGTACCGGCTGAGCTCAGTAACTATATCATATAATATTATGTAGAATTTAGTATGAGTTACTAAACATACACAAATTGAACACACAAAGTTTACATAAACTCATACATACCTTGATTGGCACTGTTTTGCCCTATTTAATATGTATCAGAATTCAATACGATATATCGATATAAGATGAGAGATATGCAGGTATACCAATAGAATAGTAAAAGTTACTGCAATACCACAAAAAAATTGCATCAACACATAATATAGGTACATACCTTGCCTCTAGCCATACGCAATATAGCTGTCGGCCGCATGTTGAACAACGCCGCTTAATAAGAAGATTAGCCACAAGGAAATAAGAGTAGAATCAGTAGGAGACGTTTGTATTGTCGCCCAAACGTAAAGCAAACAACATCAAAAAGTTCTTTGCTGACAAATTTGTTGTTGCAAAAGTCATAGGGGCCACTACAAAGTGAAATATTTCACTTTTTCGTATCCGGCTGCGAGCGCTGCAAAACGCTACCATGTGTTGAAAGATAGAAGCCTTTTAGAAGGATGTGTATTGTTTAATAGACGCCGCGTCTATTGTCGAAGGAGGATATATTTTAAAAAAACATTGATATTTAGGTTAGCTCAATCAATAGTTTGGGGATCAAATCTAAATACTTTCAAACAAAGTCTCTTCTCTAATAAACTAATACACACTCGTAGTAATGATAATTGTTTAATCTGATTTTATCATATGAAATTAATGAAACTATCTTACTTGACTGCCCTTCTTCTCTCCAGACAATTGTTCTAGTCTTTAGTCCACTTTATTTGCAACATATACCAACTGATCTTTTCTATTTATTGGTACATGATATTTCACCACCTAATCCAAAGCATCATTTGGTAATGTTTCTAATATTATGCTTGCGTTGTTTTGTAAAGACCGGGAGTTATAATGTATATCTACTCTTGCATAGCAGCATCCCCACCACTTCCACTCAAATCAGCAGCCTTGATATATAAAACATTATTACACCGAATTAATACTTCTCCTAATACACCTGCAAACTGTCCATCGATAAACTCTTCTGTGTTCTTTAATTGTAAATTCATGTAGGCATCAGATGATTCCAATTTGCCTTGATACTCCTGACCCCACTTTAATCGGACACGAACATCCTTACCGGTTAAGTCGGCTAGGAATGGCTTAGGATTGACTATTAATTGTGACTGTATTATATTATATTGTATGGGTTCATATTGTTTGAGATTGATAGATGAGTAAAGTAAGTACTTGATATCGATGAATGAAGAAAACATTGCAACATAAGGATACCTCAGAATGAAAAGATACGCCACCGACTTACCATGATATGAATATTGATATTAGTAAACTCTCTGTATATATTACCCGCGGATAGATGAGCTTTATAGAGGTATCAATAACACTATGCTTGAGCTGCGGGACTTTGTTTAATTAATTGCGGAGTAATGATTTGCAATCGCGTCTGTCCGTCGTTTTGATGAATTCAAAGTTTGTTGCATGAGGTACGATAGTGGTTACATACCTATTGGTAAAGGATAAAGATTATTTTAAGCAAAGGAATACAAGGATATGAATAGATTAATTATTAGTAGAGTAGTTGAAAGGTCGGGGTGTTTGCGGCGCTCTAGCAGGCAGTTCTCAACCATATCAATAGGTACACAAAACTTGATTGACAACACTCAACCAACATCACAACAATATCGTTATATGTCATATGTTGGTCCAAAGACATACGAACAGCGAGGACCAGGTAATGGATTGTCTCCAGAACAGATTCAAACTATTACTAGTTTGGTAGCTGAGCGTAATACCACAGACGATGATGAACGAGCAAATCAAATACTAGATCAATTATTACAAGATTTCAATGTTAATGTTGATGATAGGAAGGGTAAGTTTACACATCATACAGTTGGTGAATGGTCATTGTTAAATGAGGAATATGTACTTGATACGGAAAGTTCAAATTCTGTACCTTCGGATGAAGATCAAAAGGAAATTAGCCAATTGTTGGGAGAGCGTATATTGGCAAGGAAGGAGAATAGTTATGATGTAGCAGATAAGATACGTGATGAATTGAAGAAAAAGTATAATGTTGAGATAGATGACCGGAAGAAGGAATATGTATATCATGAACGGGCACCTAGTTTCCTTGAGCGAACTGAACTTAGGGAGAATACTACAGGGCATGCTCTAAATGCATTACAAAAGCATGCAGCTAAAGGCAGTGGCAACTTGATCCGTCAATCAGACTTTATTAAATTATGCAATTATGCTCGTCCGGGACATTTATCAGATGCCAAGATAATTGCCACCGCTTTGAGGGAGTTTAAATGCAATAATCGATTTGTATTGCAATTGGAAGGTTCAGAAGCTGCTGTAAATGGTATGTTACTTGCCATGAAACCTACATGGAAGGTACAAGATGGTAGGCCAGATGTTAAAGCTGCCTTGTTCATTCTTGAACAGATATTAGATGGTGAGAATAGTGGGTTGTACTATACCATTGAAAGGGACCAGGTGGATAATCTTTTTGATTTATTACATAATGGTCTTCTTGAAATGCAGCAGAATGGCTTCAAGGTTAGAATCGAAGAGAAAGTGGAGGAGGGTGAAGGGGAAGCAAATTCAGAGAATGATGTAGCTGAATCAAGTGAAGAAGAAAAGTTGTCCAAGGACGCCCTTCGTCTAACTGAGGGTGTATTTAAGCTTCTCATCAAACGTAGATCTCGACCTGAGTGGGATATGAAGAAAAGAGCCAAGAGGAAGTATCTTAAACGATTACAAGTCGGGGGTGGTCCATCTCAACATACTTTGTATCTGGCTACTCAAATCTCAACATTGGTAAGTGGTAGTGCAGTTGCCCAAGAAAAGATTGTCGAACCATTCGGCGAGGCAAAGAAGACTGCAAGAGTTGACGAAGCTACCCTTGAGTTACTTGAAACTGCCAGGGCAGAAGAACAGGCTGCAGAAGAAGAAGCAATTGCTGCGGTGGCGGCAGCTGCTGCTGTTGAAGAGGGTGAGGGAGAGGAAAATGAGGATGAGGAAGATACATCAGGATCGGTAGAATCAATTGAAGAAGAGGAAGAATCAACAGAGGAAAAGAAAGATTAATCGTCACAATCATAACGCTAAGGAAACTGGTAGTAACTAAGAGCTGTACTATATATTGTTGTAATACTTCATAATAGCACCTCTGCTGCCCTACGGAATATTGACTCCCCATGCCGCCACATGAAACGGTATCGTGTCGTATCCTTTTTCACTTCGAAGATTTCGATTATACAGTGGCCCTCACTCACAAAAATGTCGAATGATCGGCCATTACAATAAATTGAACAGGAATACTGGCCTAAAATTGCACAAGGCTTCTCTTGAACATATTTGTAGTTCATATGTGTAAAAACTTTGGTATATATATGCCTTTGAAAAATGGCCATTTTTTATCATGCACTTCTACTTAGTGAATCAGTTTATGCAAAATAACTTTTTAACTAGGAACAATCATAACAAGATAGTACCAGATTCGGAATCAGCATGCAAAACTGCATCGGATAGGATGTCTCCACATTCATATTTCGATGATTGGAAGACCTTCATATTTCACTAGCTTTGTTAGAGTGATTGTGCGGTGAAAGCCATAATTTTAGCGATAATCTACGCAAAATCCGCTCGTAGTTTTGTACTGCGGAAGTTACTTTGCTTTTTTTAGCGAGAGGTACTGCGTTTATAAATTGATGTTGTTGTGTTGCTTTGCCTTTGTTGACAGTATACAAGTGTATTTTATTGTGGACGATTGGAAGCGGATATATAATCAATATATTGTTAATTTGAGAGAAGGTTATTTAGTAGTAAATCTAACTGCAAAAGCTACATACTTAGATATACCGCACAGAAAATATTAGATACCATAAACAACATAAATACCAAACTAAACATCAAACCAAATAAAATCATGGCTACTCTTGGAAAAACAGTGATGGAACCTACCAACACTGTTGATATGGTTGAATATGATTTTGAGAATTATGCGTTGACGCAGGGTATTCCTGAAACATTAGATCCCCTTCCTTATAGAAAGAGTGGATCAGTCTTTGCCACAGGAGAAGAGGCCGAACCTCAATTAACATCTGCCAAACATGATCCTCGTTTACGTACAGTTGTATGTAGGCATTGGCTTCGTGATTTATGTATGAAGGGCGCGGCATGTGAATTCTTACATCAGTATGATTTATCAAAAATGCCTTTGTGTAGGCACGGTGATAGATGTAAGGTGAAGGATTGTCCATTCCGTCATATTAATGAAGCAGATAGATTGGAATGTGTATTCTACAGTCAAGGGTTTTGCATCCATGGACCTTTTTGTCGATATAAACATGTTAGGAGAGATCGGATTGATTTGCCAGTAGTTGCAGATTTTACACTCGGTTTGTCACAGATGCAGGCCGGGAAGGATGGTATTACGGCAGTAAGGAGGCCGGCTCCAAAACCAAATGAGTTCTTCAAGGTTTCATTATGTAAGCATTTCATGAGTGGAGAATGTCCTTTTGGTGATGGTTGTCACTTTGCACACGGAGAAGCTGAGTTGAAACGGTTTCCCAAACCTGGACAAGAAGGTGCTGTAAAACCAGATGGAGAAAAGGAGTTAGGTGATAATATGTTTGGTAATCAAGAGACAACTACTGTGGATTATTATCAGGGAGGCGTAGCTGGCGGTGGTAAACCTTCACCAATTCTTGAACCAGAGCTTGCTTCCTTCTTCATCATCCGTGCTGCAACATACCGTGATTGTTCCATTTCTACTGTCAAGGGAGAATGGTTTGTTCAAAAGAAACACGCTGAATCAATTAATGATGCGTTCAAAAAGAACAAACAAATTATGATCTTCTTCATGGTGGGTGATTCCGACCACATTCAAGGTGCAGCAGTTGTAACTACTTCGGCAGAATATGTAAAATCTGCTGATGGTGCATACGAAGCCAAGGCCAACGCTGATGAAGAGGGTGCCTTCTGTTACCGTTTCAAATGCAAATGGTATCGAACATGTGAGCTTCCCATTTCTATTGCTCTCGAGGCTGCTCCTCATTTATTGCTACCTACGGCTGCAACAAAGTATATGGAAGACATGACTTCCAAAACGGGAGAGGCTGTAATGAAGGCACTTTGGAACTCGCCCATGTGTACATTATATGAATCTTGGAGTGGTGGTGATTATGAAGAAGAGGCAATGTCAACTAAGGACCCACCTCCTGTAGGCGATGCAATATTAACAGACTTTCGATGTCCTGCTCCCGATGAACTTTCATGGCCAACTATTCCAGGCCCAGGATTTATCTTTGGATGTAATTCCCAAACCATGGACGAATGTTTGGGAAGAGGTCTCTTTGGCCTGCCAGCTCATATGAAGATTACAACCGAGAGGATACGGCCAGGATCATCTATTTTCTTATACAATGTATCGGAGAAGCTCATCTTTGGTGTATTTGAATCTCTCACTACTGCACAAATGAATATAAACCCCAAAGCCTTCTCCAAAAACCCAAAGGCTCAATCCTCACCCTTCCCGGTGCAGATACGTGTGCGTATTAGCCTTGAATGTCCCCCGATCCATGATGATGACCCTGCCTTGAATGATATCCTACGATCACGAACTGGTGGAAGGATTGGTCCCCTCTCGTTTGCACAAACAGAAGCATTGGCCAGTTTAATTGCACAGCAGTGTGGTGCATTGGAGTATATGAACGGCTATCGTCAAAGTATTAAAAGTGGATCTCAGAACGTCTCGGCACCTCCAATTGCATTACCGCCGAGGAAGATTAATGCTCAGTAAATTAAGTTAATAGAGCAAAGATCAATAAGCACTCTAACCTCTAGTGTATATTTTATCTAGATAGTATACTTGTATCTTAATATCACTAACAAGTTTAATAGACAAGCAGTTACATATATTTAATATATAGCCTAAACAAAAGTACTTCACAATCCGCTAAAGCTCAAGCAAATCTAAACACTGCTGAGCATGAATCTCTAAATCCAAATAGCATTCTTCCCCATACAACCTAGCTTCCGTTAAAGCTGTTGACAACCTACCCTTATTATACGGGGATAATACAACACCCTCCACATTCTTGAGGACAACACATGATAGATCTGCCGCACGAGGATTAATCTTGGCATTCTCAATATTAACAATGAGCTTCAATAGAATCTCATCATCATTATGGGAAAGAAGATTAACAAGTGAAGAAGAGCCTTTCTTGAGGGAAGAGGTAACATTGGATAATACCTCTAAACACTTGAGAGAAGAACGTTGGGGTGTATTATGTGCCAACGAATCTTGAGGATCTTGAACGTGTGATGATGTTGCCCGAGATGGACCGACATTAGAAAAGACTGCCTGCCTTAAATCTTCATATGCCTCCTCTGTAAGTAATTCATTTGAAAACTTACTTGCAGAATGTCCCATACTGGCAGTACTTGTAAGAGAGGCAAGGGAGGACAATGCAAAATCCCTCGCCTCAACCTTGACTTCTTGGTCATCCCCACCATCTTCTTGAGGAGACGGACATAAAATATCAGATATAACACGGAGGGATGTTAATCCTCCAGTATTCTCGAGGGTATCCAAATCCTCATCACTATCAGTATCCCCACCTACATCAGAGTAATTAGATGTAGGATAACAAACACCACTTTTATTTCCCTCTCCATAATCCTGTTTACCCTCGGCGGCATCTAATATAGCATACACATCATGCATATAACTTAAATTAAATCCCGAACGACGTTGTACCTCCACAATAATACCATGCTTATATTCCCCTCTTCCTCGATACAATCGTATACGAAATTCAACATTTGCAGTTGATATACAATCCACCTTGGCATTCTTGTTATCAAATGTGGTAATTATCGACCGCTCTTTAAGTACGGATGATATTCTTGAGGATAGTACCGATGGAGATGCTTGGGGGATGAATACTGCTGATTTTTCTAAGGGGTAGAATGATGGCAGGGTGGGTGCCGTGCGAACACACCATGAAGAATTACTTGTGCCCTTATTAGAGGTGTCAGAACTTGATAAATCAGATAGATTACCACTCTCTGACGCATCTGGTGCGGAGAATGACCGAGGAGAGAAGTAATCAATAATCTCTTCATCGTCATCATCGATTAATGATCTACGGAGAGATACCTCTCGTAGTGAACTTGATCGTGTAGTTGCTGCTCGTTTCAAGTTGTTTGTTGGACGATGGAGAAGGGTTGGGGATGTTAGCGATGGAGGAACATCACAGGCTATACGACGAGCTGGACCTCCATCAGTATCAGTTGTACGGGTAGCCGATTGTGTATGATCGAGGGGTAGACCTTCTGATGTTAATATCATGGCTGGTTTGTTTTTGTTGTTTGATTTTGATGTAGTACTCATCTTGTGTTTATGTATTGCCTACCTATTGCAATTAGTAAATTATGAGGGTGTTTGATAGTTGTTTGTTAGTTGTGTATTGCAACTTCCGGATGACGAATCCAACGCTGTAGCAAGCCTTTATTAAAACACGTTTGCCTGAGCATTAAATAACAATAATAAACATACAAAGCTTATCGTAGAACAACCTTCTATTTCTTTTTATGGGGTCATAATTGAGCTTTATTTGACCCAAGTAAGAATGGTGAGAACCCTATCCTTCGCTTGGAAGTAAAAACAGCCTTTAGGTCGATACATAGACTGCATCATAAAACTAGGAACCACCATGTTAGTTAGAGTTGTCTACTAAGTAGAATCGTATTCTTTATGTATCCACACAACAAAGAAGCCTATCTGAAAACACCCCCAACACAGGTTGTATGCCTGCCAAATTCTATTATTATACAAGACAGGATACAAGACAGTGTGGTTTTCTCTATTATTAAGTCAGTATGCTGATGCAGGTACTATATCCTTCATTTTCTTCTATCCACTGACACGGAGGGCAATTAGCAAAATAATCACAGAAGAAGATTGGGCTCGTTGGTGTCGGGCCGTAATTCTGAGGAATCAATATTTTGAATGTACAGTATAAGAGAGGGAGGAAGAGGGGTTGGCAATTGCATTTAAACGTGAGACCTTATGATATGAACAAGATACAGTAATATGATTGCTTGTGCTTACCGCGATAACGATATTCCAACCAATTTCCGTGTCCCCATCAGATGAAGCAAACGCCTCATTATATATATCATCGTAATTGCCTGCATACTGAATTACATCTCTCAACATGAACGAGAGCGATTTCAGTGGCATGTCATAATATTCAGATCTTGATATCCCGTTTCGCTGAGCATACACAGTGGCCGTGAATGCTGATTGTGCAATTGCATACAATCCTTCCTCTGCAATGTCAACCGCAAAGCCTTTCGCCTCGCCAATACCATCATACGTTGTTCCATTATATTGTATGTGCTTGTCGTGGGTATGATAAGGAAAGGTAATTCTCATTGTGCCAAGGCTGTCGGTGTTATAACCAACCCTTGTCTCCCGTGATACACCAGCAATAATGTCAACTTCTTGTGGAAAAGTCGAATAATCCATCTCATCAATATATGTAATGTTTGCAGCATTAGACTTTCCCTATTGTTTTTTATCATCAGAAGATAGTAAGAAGCATTAGAGTATCTACGAAAAAAGTTTATGATTGATATACAACGCAGTATACCTCACTTGAAATATTGCAACACTCATGATCTTGCAATATTGTACATTCACGAGCGTTAAAAGGCTTGTCATTGTGAGATTGCGTGCCGGGTCTAAGAAGACGGCACAATTTATCGATCCGCGTTCTTTGATCTGTCTAAGTCTACCAACCTTGAGAATATCCTCGCAATCATTGTCGTCACACTCTAATGAACCAAAGTTTGGCGCATCGATTGAAGGTAAATAAGCATTCCCAATTCCATATGCGCTCAATGCGATCGAGCCTAAATGAGATTGGAAAGCTTCCATTTGATTTCCTACACAGTATGGTCCATTGAAGAATGAGATAGATTTATCATCATCGTCTTCTTCTTCTTCTTTACTTTCAATTTCACTTTTGGATGTCATAGGACACTTGGATTCGTCTTTGCTTAAACCAATTTGATTCGCCCTTAGTGCAGAGTGTCTAGTTTCCTCCACTATATCATACCAAATGGCGTCATCTAGCTCGCCACTCCAGCGCACAACAAAGGAGAGCAAGTTTCGAGAGATGGCATTTTCCGAGAGGACATATTTGCCACTGATCAAATCATCCTGGAGACCTGCGAATGACCCATATATACGATATGTATCACCAACGAGAACATTGCACCCGGCAGTCTCGTTCTTGAGAGATCCCTCCATCTTAGGAAATGTACCAAATGTGATGATCGATGAGGGGAAGAAGGAAGTAATCAATCTTCGTATTTCGGGAGTATCAACAGCGCAAATAGCCAAGCCTTCGCACTCGTCATATCGTTGGCACATTTGACATATGTCTCGAGGCCTAGATATGTTACTGCTGCCGTGTAGTATGGATATCCAAAGGCTAATGCCTCCCCAGTTGTAGGCTTTGAGTAAAGAGACAAGAAGAGTTGAAAGCGAGTAAGTGGTGAGACATATAAGTGGTGGTACAAGAGATATATCTAAAATGTAATATATATAACTGCTTCTCTCACCTCTCTAATTGATTTTTCTAAGGTGTTTGTGTCACCTGCATATAGGACATCAACCTCGTGATTAAGCAACCTTTCATACCGGTCATCTGCCCCCACAGTTACGAGATTTATCTTTGTTGTGTGTCTCCGAATATAATAGCAGCCAGAGCACGACACTGATCAATATCATACTCTCCTAAATTTACCCCACCTTCTCGATTATAATCCTCAATACCACAATTTACAGCTCCACGTTCTTGGACAATAGTTAATGTAGCACGGGGATCCAAAGTTGGCGACGGGGTGGGTTTATCAGTCACCTCTAAAAGAAGTGTAGAGGTCTCATCATTATTATCTCCCCGAGATAGGAAAACTCCCAATAGCGTTACGAGACATGCCATTAATGCACCTGTAATTACGATTGTCAATTATCCCTCCCTCCGTTGAAAGAAAGGTTTGACCTTCTCAGCTTCAGCTATCTCCATTTGTGGAGCATCGTCGTCTTCATCTTGAACTAAGTATGCTGATAGAACAGGAGGTACTTCCTCGTCACCACAACCTGCCTCGAGAGCAATATCATCTGTCTGCTGTAGTTCCCCCTCCTCGTCTACTACTGCGGGAGGAGAAGGAGGGAAACTATCACTTTGGATAGGATTATGCCCCGGAACTCGAAAGGCACCAGGAAGGGTACGTAAAGATTGATTAACAGCAGTAGCAGTTTGCAAATTCTCGTGATTCTGAATTGCTACAATTTGCTCATCAGTCAACTCTGTGCTTCTAATAGAAGATATTACTAACCACACTTTCAGTGGGTAAGGTAACGACTGTACCCTTCATGATATCTGTATATATTGATTTTTGAGAGTTGATGTTGATAATATTGTATGTTAATACCTGTTGAATAATGATGTGTGAGATACAATAATTGTTTGTGTAAAATCATATGTTCCTCCCCCATGACAACTATACACAAGCACCTTACCTTTGTTCACTTTGTTAATGTAGAAGCAGCAATGTCATGATCCAATAATTTATTATATGATGTCTTTGATATGATGATAAATGGCGTATGGTAGGGGGTATTGTAAAATTTAAAGACACATGCATTGGCACATTGGTAAAACATACAGCCCTGTAGCCAAACTGGAGTTTCCATATGTGAAAACTGCTGATAGGTCAGTAATGTTGATTTGCTGTAACGCTGTATCTAACTAGCTGACTCCTGGCTGCTCTTCTAAAGCCCTCGAGAAAAGCAGAAGTACTATTATAGTATGTCATCGCAAACACTTCATAATCCAAGGTCGGTATGGTTTTTAGGAGCTCCGGTTTCGAAGGCTATTGCAATAACAACAACCATTGTATATATCTTTGCTGAAATGAATAAGGGTCATGGTGCTTTGGTCTTAGGTAAGTAATGCTTGTATTGCAATAGTATATTGTATGCACTTTACTTCTTTATCTAATGCTATCCCCTCTTTCATATATCTTCTACATTTGATAAAACAGATACCACAAAGATATTCGATCATGCACAATTTTATAGAATGTTTGTGCACAATTTAACATTTGCATCAATCGGAGAACTGATATTTGGTTTATTGGCGTTATGTCCATTAATGCGTAGATTTGAGCGTGAGGTGAGTGGTTATGTGTTGTTTTTTACTTTAATATGGTTGGTATCAAAAATTCTGTAATTTACTGATCACATCATAATGATTATTTATGTACACACAAAACCATTAGATGGGAAGTAGAAGATTTGGTGCATTCATCGTATACACATCAGTATTATCAACAATATTAGAATTGGTATTCTTCAATATATTCTTTGATATTGAAAGATATTCAGGACCGTATCCACAATTGGGAGCAGTATTGGCATTATATCATAAATTTACACCACGATTACATCCCAAGTTTTTTGGTATATTAGGATATGACTTCAGTGAAAAGAGTTTGACATATGGATTATGTGCACAAGTTATGTTTGCGGGAGGATTGAGTACTTTTGTTCCTGTGATGATTGGTTTCCTTTCTGGACTATGTTGTGTTAATTTCAGTGCCAATGAACTACCATCAATAGTTTACTCTCTGGCAGGAGTAATCGGCAAAGGAATCATTATAGATGAAGCACCAGCGATAATGATGGCGAGATCAGTACAAAGAGGAGCAGGAGGCAATAGACAACGACGAGCCGTTGCACCCAATGGTGGTGTGCGAGCTCCAACGGCACCACGTCCTCCACCACCTCCGCCACCAGAAGAGACAATTGCATTATTAACAAGCATGGGCTTTGAGAGAGAGGCTGTGATTCGTGCTCTACAACAAACAGATAATAATGTAGAAGCTGCGGCCAATAGACTGATGGGTTGATGGTAGTATATTGGTTTACTAATCAATCACTCAATAATATAAAATAGCCTCTGTTGATCAACCATTAGCTTACTTTAAACCTTGCAAGTCCCAAACCAAATGCTCATCATTACCGATAGACTTGCCATCAATTGTTCTAACTAAACGATATACTTCCAATACTCCAATCTCAAACATGTTATGATTATTTCCAGGCAATGGTTCGTTGTCAAAGCCAAGCGCTGGGTAACTTTCTGCTTTAATCAAATCTTTATGCAACCATAATCCATTCGTACCATCACTATTGGCACCCATTGCCATAAACTCGCTCTTAGCAACCATAAATTGCTCTCGAACAGCTTGACTTTCCATATCATCCTTACTGCTTGAGAAATCAGGTTGCCAATTGAAACACGCTGGGTCAGGATTAGCTCTAAACATAAAACATTCTCCATCACCGTATGTGCTTGAGTTGATGCTCCATGCATGTGAGGCAAACATGCCAATTGTTGATGTATTATTTCCAGCCATTGCCTCTACTAATACGATTGTATTCTTTGATCTTTGACATTCATTGTAAAGTGTTGCAAGTGATCGTCCATGTATCTCTGTTGAGTAAATAAGATCAAGCTGTGTAGCTTTGAGAGATGGTGGAAGCCACTTTGCCAAGTTAGATCGAATAGCCGCAGGTTTCGCTAGTGTGCATTTGTCAGAAGTAAACCCAAGAGGCTTGGGTGGCGTTTGATCAATATAGATTGGCATATTCTCCTGTGACCACTTCTCATGAAACTTCATAGCTCGTCTAAGATATCGACGTTTGGGATATCGCTTAACCATCTTGCCAAACTTAGGATACATGATATCGAGGTGTTTCTTGAAAGAGAATGTTGGGTCTAACGTTCTAAATCGAATCTCATTCCACCAAGAGTTTGAATCTGTCAGAACCAAAGACTGTTGTGAATGTTATGTTAGTGTTTGCATAAAATGGTTGATATATTGAACTACTTTAAACCCTTACCTTGAGTTCCTTCTTTGATATGAGTTGCAATAGAGACAACGCAAGTCGGAAGATAGCCTTGCATCCTTCAATAAGAAATATATCCATGAAATGCAATACATCCTCTCGTTTCAGTATCGTAACAAAGAACCGTTTAAATATTGGATCAAGACCCTTGGATGGATCTAATGCACCACATTCTTCCATTGCCTTGTAATGTGCAGGAAACATCCTCTTCACAATCACCGCATATGTCTTGCACCAACTGTAGTAATCTTTTTGACATACAGGTAGAAAGTTTGATGTATCATTAATCATTTCTCGTATGGTTGCAAAGACATAGCTCTCTGGCATGTGTGTTAATAGTATTGTAGCTACATCAGGAAGCGGTGGACAGTACTCAATCCCCAAAATATCATGAACAGTGCATAATATAAGTGTCAAAGATTTAACACCCTTTTCTGGAATAGCATCCGATTGTTTATCTATTGTTGACGTATTCCATTCTTTATAATCATGTTGAATAAGTTGATTGAGTGTTTCTTGTCCCAATCCTAAATCTGGTGAAACTGCATCTTCTCTATCGATTTCATTTGGAAATACCGCATTCAATGATAAGTTCCATTTGGCTTCTATAGGATCTCGCATACATACTGTACCATGAGAATCTGTTTTAGCTACTGGTAAATGTGGATTGACTAATCTTTCTACACTTGAAATCCAGACTAATATGATATTTTGCATATCATATGTCGTAATATCGATGTGAGTTAGTGTTAGTACAATATCAAAGAAAGACATCACATTCTATACAATACCATACAACCAAACTAAACTTACCAGCACATCGTAACTGAGGAGGTAAGCCCAAATGGCACTTTTGTTTAAGTAATTTGAGTGAACGCTTATCATTTTTTGCTCCGAGGACGAGTGGTGGTTTATTTGAGAACCATCCACAGGATTGAGATATAATTTCTTGACCAAATAATGTATCTACTGACTTGACAAATACTGTATCATCTTCCTCTGTTGATGACGCCATCTTTAGTGGGGATGGTATGAAGAGAGTGGAGAGGAAAATAATGCACAAGTGAAGTAAGTGGCTAAAAGTATATATTATAATAAGTGGCAAGTCGTTTTATCGCCAAAGTCAAGGGCCTCTCTCCGCAGGCAAATGACTGCTACCATATGTCATTGGTAGTAGAAGAAGCCGCCCCTACTAGCGGATATCAGTAAATAGCATTGTATTCCATAGAGGATATATGTGCAAATAATGTCTACTGGTTCATACAACGATGCCGCGAGCAGCGGTGGTCAAAACAGATACCATTCATCGATAAGCTCAAAATCTTATGATGATAATGTTGATAGTGATAATGATACTGACGATGATATAGACATGGAAGAAGATTTGATAGGTGGTATGTCATACTATGATTTGGCAGCAAAGGCTGCAATTAGATCACCACCTTTATCGCCAACTCCACCGCAACCTAAAATGGTATCAAAAGATGTTAGCCCAAGTACTACTCAGACTACTAAAACTACTTCTTCTAATAATGTTAGCCCAAGTACTACTCAAACTCAAGCTACTTCTTCGAATACTAATGATGCACTGTCATATAAAGAGGGACAACAAGTTGTATATAAAAACAGTCAAGGGTCTAAATCTGCAATTATTAAAAAGATACATCTCGATGACGAATTGCAGCCATACTATACAATAGAAGTAGATGGGAGAGAGAAGCAGACAGATGATGCACATCTATCAATTAATGCAGTTGAAGAATTAGATAAAGAGAAAGATGAGAGCAAATCAACTACACAGATGTTACCTGAAACTCCCATCTCACCACAAAATCCTTTTACAACAAAGATGAAGGAGGAATTAGATGTGGATACAGCTCATTTATCTCTTCCATATTCAACTGATACTCAACAAGCAGTCAATGATAGTATGGAAACTCAACAAATAATTGACAATACTCTAGAAGAGTTGGATATGTCTGATTATGGCCAGCAAGAAAAGGAAAAGAAACCTCAACATAAAGCTAATCAAGAGTATTATGATATATTAGAAATGGCAGAGAATCGTCTCCGACAAGATAATAGTTCTATAGCAAGAGGTGAAGAAGATTACGAGCGTCGTACATCCTCTAATTCAGATGAAGAAGCTGTCTTAGGACTGGTCTCAAATTGTAGTTCAGATGATAATTCATCAGGGGATGAGGCAGTTAGAAAGAGAAAGAAGAAGAGGAAGAAATCAAAGAAAGGCAGACGACGCAAGAGTAATGCATCATCATCACAATTATCAATCGAGAATGAATCACAAGTAGACGGAAAACGAAGATCGGCTGTGTTTACATCCTTATTTCCAACAGATAAGTTGGTTCATCATAGTATTAAGAAACCATTTGAAACATCAATTAATGCAGACGACTTGAAAAAGATTGGATATAAAGATGATCCAAATGAGACACTTTCGGGTTACAGAGATGAATATGCAGATAAAGATTACGACTTTGATGACCCTAATGATGACTTACCACATTCACCAGGGAGAGGGAGGACAACAGGAGGAAGGCCAAGCAAGTTATCATCATGGAATCCTGCAAATCTTGTGACAGCGGCTCAATCAAAGTTGTCTGATTCAAAGGTTGATAGTAATGGCTTTTACAGCAACATCAAAGTATTAATGAGTGGCGGTACACACGAGGAAGAAATACCCGTCGATTACAACCTACACAATATTGGAAAACCAGATAGCAACAAGAAAAAGAAGAGGAAAAAGAAAGAGTATACAAATGCAAACGAGTGGAGAAGGAGTAGTATCGACTGGGGAGACGAGGGAGGTTCTGTATTAACGGGACTTTCCGATCTTCGACGTAGTAAAGAATCAACAACATATCACGATAAGGTTGAAGACTACATTGGTGATGTAGAAATGGAAGCCAATGATGATTGTAGTTTTGACGACTTGAATGAAATTAATGAGACTTATATCATGAATGAAAAGCTTGTGCAAAGATTGATATGGCAAAAGACTAGACGTCGGATAGTGATATTTGCATGTGTTGTGGTTGTATTCTTCAGTGTATGTATTGGTATATATGTTTCAGATAAAGACGAGAGTAGTAATACAACTCTAGCACCCCCCATACTGATAACAAACGATGAAAGTATAGATCGAAACGAGCCACCACCACGCCCTAATGTACCGCCTCCAATAGAACCAGTTTGGGGTAAAGACGAAGCAAAACCACATACAATGGACCTCACTGATCTTCAGTATATCATCAATACAATTACACCAGATCAATCCGTTTTCAAGAGTTCGCACACGCCACAATCAAAGGCATTAGAATGGAGTAAAAATGATATGAAGATTTATAATGTTGGGGTCAAGTCTAGAGTTGCACAGCGCTATGTTCTTGCAACCCTCTACTATGCAACGAATGGTACTGCTTGGAAGACGAATACCAACTGGGGGGATGGTCATGAGTGTGAATGGCACGGCGTGGGCTGTGAAAATGGAGAGAACGATGCTGTCTCTGTTACATACTTGGATTTGAACAGCAATCATCTAGTTGGCTCTATACCTCAAGAGATTGGTTACATTAACTCCCTTGAACAAATACATCTATGGGGCAACAACTTGGCGAGTAGTATACCCAGTACTATATCAAAGCTTGGCAAGTTACATACACTGTACTTGGATAAGAACTATTTGAGTGGAGAATTGTCAGACGTATTTGATCAGTTGAAAAGTCTCAAACATCTCGATGTCTCGGAAAATAGGTTTAGAGGTCACATACCGCATGGACTTGGTAGTCTGACAAACCTTAGAGATCTTCGACTGAGCAACAACTTATTGACAGGTACTCTTCCAGTCTCATTAATAAGTCTATCCAACCTCCAAACGTTACTACTTGACTCGAATAGTCTCAGTGGATCACTGCCGAATCTACTTGGTGAAATGAAATCGCTCATTACAATCAGAGTTCACGAGAATGACTTTAAGGGGCAGCTACCATCTTTTGCTGATGCTCAAATACTCGAGGAAGCTCATTTTGATGGAAATTACTTCTCTGGTACAATTCCAGAGTTTGGTTCGAGTCGACTACGAGAGCTCTATTTAGGTCAGAATGCTCTGACTGGAAGCATACCTGACATTGGAAATCTGGTCAGTTTGGAAATATTCAGTGCAAGTTCAAACAAGCTGAATTCTACTATACCTGCAGCCATTGCTACTGTTGATACATTGAATATACTTGATTTGTCTCACAACAAGTTGACAGGTGAAATCCCTTCGGAAGTATCAGGATTGATGCTACTACATGAACTCCGTCTTGATCATAATAGACTACAAGGCTTCTTGCCGGACTGGATAGGAAATCTCAAGCATCTAAGAATTGTCCACTTGAATAATAATTTACTTGACGGAGAGCTAAAACTTCCAATCAATGTCGGAGACTTAGATGATCTAACAGAGTTTGCTATACATAACAATGATATCACAGGAGTTGTAAGTGAAGACCTGTGTGATCTGCTTTTAGATGTGCTGACAAGTGACTGCTGGGGATCAAAGCCCAGAGTGGATTGTCCATGTTGTACTGAATGCTTCTAGATAGCTAATCCTAAGATACTAGAAGACTGATAAATAATCGTTCCAACTCATCTTATACTGTTTCAATTGCAGAGCTTTAGATTTAGCTCTTCTACAGATCAAACTTCTTATACCGCTATCAAACCTAACCACTCGTCGTATGTTACGGGTGCAAAGAGTGTGGTTGTGTTTGATTCATATGCTTTTCTGGTGGACTCCACGAGAATATGTAACCAGTACCAGCACATTCATGACAAGTCTCTAATCCATCATCACAGACTGGACAATCCTTACCTATACCCTCCACAAACAAGGCATTAGTATCTCCACCAACACCCGATAAGAAAGTAGTACCACCACAGAAACGACAAGTACATTTCCCAGAACCATTACATGTTTTACATGTATCTAATCCTTCTTCATCTACCCACCATAATGCTTTTGATTTGGATTTTTCCTTAGTAGACTTTTTAATAGATGCTACTTGATATGTTGTAGATGGCGCTGAGAAATCATCGGTATCTAAATCTTCACACAAATCCTCGCATTCTATAGATGTATCTTTGGTATTTGTAGGGGGTGGCAAATAGCTAGATGCAACTACTTCTTTCTTCTTATGTGATGGTGGCTTGAAATCTTCTCCAAAATCGTCACAAAGATCCTCACAATCATCATCTTGAAATACGGCATAGGTACATGTAGATGTTCTCTGTACTATACGCCAATATTGCGATATTTCTCTATCGTTATAATTTGATAATCTCTGTGTATTGCAATAAGAAGTTGATGGGATTGTTGATGATGTGTGATGATACCTTGAATCTATATGCCGGGATAAAATTTGAAGAGTTGAGAATCCAGCAAGTGGAGATATAAGATATCCGATACATACCACCGCTGCTAGCATTATTAGTAATGTATTCATATAATTATTTAATTATAGGCTCTATTGGCGCAGTCTAATAAAAGGCAGACACAAAAGTTGGCTGCAAATAATTGCAAGATGGCAAATAAAATGGGCATCTGTTTGTCGTTTGATCGCCCACCCATTCTTACTGTCTTCTGGAAAAGAAGAAAGCAAATCTTCATGCCAACCGAAACTTCATACCCACATGGTGTTATTTACTAAAATGGACCTAATAAGGTCAATAATAGGAATCAGAAGGTGACCCACATATCAAATGTAATCAAAATTGTATCATCTAAATGTTTATAATGATAAATATTGATAACAGAAGTCAGAAAGACAAATAATGAGATTACAAGAAAACAATCAAAAACCGGAAAAAACACATAAATGACTATTGCGCAATGGCCTCATGCCAAAACGCATCAACTCAAATTATATAGTCTTTTTTAGGATACTTGTGAAGTATTTTGATGGATGAACCACCATCATACTGCCTTTTAATGAACCTGTGCAACCAAATCACAATTTTTCAATTTTGCCTAAGCCTAAATGAGCAACAAAACACCCAAGACCGAATAGCACAATGACAAAACATTGTAATTAGTGTTCAATATTATTCTAACAATATACTCAACCAGACTAATATGATTATTGAGAACTTGGTGGAACTATCAAGAAGCAAGAGAAAGTTCAATTTCGAAAATCTGACCCAATCCGAGGCAAGAGAACTGCCAACAAGTGGACACGAAAGTGTGATGGAGGGCCCTAGAATCCTGCTGATAGTGTCCATTGCCCTCTATTATACATATACAATGGCAAAACATCAATATCTAAGCAACAGAATGACAGCATACCACCACTTGATGGGAAAACATTGTCGAAAAGCCGGTTCGATGATTTCGAAAATCTGACGCCCCAATCTGAGGCAAGAGAAGTGCCAACAAGTGGACAAACAAGTGTGATGGAGGGCCCTAGAATCCTGCTGATAGTGTCCATTGCCCTCTATTATACATATACAATGGCAAAACATCAATATCTAAGCAACAGAATGACAGCATACCACCACTTGATGGGCAAACATTAACAAGTGAATGGTCTTACAATTCAATATCATCCGTAGTCTAGCGTCGCTAGAGACCGATTACAATACGCAGTATATAAACTACAACTTAGACAACGTCTATTATTCTTCTTATTCTTTTAAACTATAAGCTCTCTTCAAAATTCAGTAAACAGGTAAAATCAGGTACACATGTCCGTTGAATAGGATGCGTATCTTGGTATCCGCTGCACGGGATTCTGACACTCCCCTACCATCCGTATTTCAACCACTGCCATCATCATCTACATTGATGGACATGTTATCATCATTGCTTCCATAGTAGGCCTGTACGATATCGGCCGACTCGACTCTTAACTCATCATCTTGTGTCAAGATGATTTGCCTGAGCTCGTTCATGTCTTGCTCAGTTGGGATTGCTACGTCTAGATGTGTAAACCCATCTGTAAACTGTAGCGGAATGGTCTCCCCCTCAAGAGTTTCAATTACTGCTGGCTCTCCAAACCTTGTTGGTCGTCCTTGGATAATGTTGCCGTTGGATTCCATCTGAGCGACAGAGTGTGTGGCACTTGGGGACTCAGGGTGGTGAGCATATCCATGGAAGATTAGGATCGCGTTCTCCCCACTATCCAGTGATACTAAGCTCCTGAAGCTACCCAATCTTGCACTCAATGTAGACCCTCCTATTCCTGTCACGTTGACGTACTGTGCAGGTTCACTATACCCCACAAACGATAAGCCTGGTCCACTTACTCCCACGCTGCATCCACTATCGATAAGACTCTCTCTTGGTACACGATGGTTCTCACGATTATTTCTTTCTCCAATGGCTTCGACAATAGCCAATCTATCCTCCGCATTGAGGTTCATCCACGCTCCCCTACTCTCTTCGCGATAGGCGCTCCCCCTCTCTGTTACATCATTGGGCTGTCCACCGGCAACTAACCTGAATTTAATAGCAGGATCTTTTGGAGTTGCATAGTCAAGTTGCAATTCACGCAAGCCACAATTATCTGTATAAAAGCCTCCATCAACATTACCACCTACAGTATTTTGTTTCTTCGAGTGCCATCCAAATGGAGCGTTAATGTATTCGTTATCCTCAATATCCTTCTCATCTCTACTCTCCCCATTGTCCTCAAGAGATGCTCGTACACCTGCGTCAAGTGCTAATTCATCGTCCATTACCATACTGTAGCTGCTGAGAATACTTACCTCGTCACTCCCTTCGACGCTACCTACATCATCATATACATCAACGCTCCCCTCATCACCATCGACACCATCTAGCTCTTTGTACGTGACTCTTGGATAAGGCCTTACGACATCCTCTTCGTCTTCTGTGGTAATTACTAACATATTTGTAGATAAGTTGCCTCTCATGCGTTGGAATGGGCGTGACATTTTGTCAAAGAGCGGCTTATTGGAGGTTTTCGGCGGCTCACGGACGGTATTATCCTTAACACTCTCCCCATATTTCCATGATAAATCTTGCTCGGTGGTTGAGAAAGGTTTCGTGGGAATATCATTAGAGATTGATAGTGTGCGCATTAGATCACCCGGGTGATATTTACGTGCAGACTCTTCCAGTGTTGAAGACTTGAGTGGAGAATGTACTGCGTTCATAATTGAATGAGCACGATCACGGTCAACATCGGGAACATTTTGCTTGGCTTGACTGATACGTAGGTTGTTCATACGTAAGTTGGATGGGGTACCATTTCCAAGGGCCTCAAAAGAGTTGGTATTGCCTTCGAATGAGACATTGTGGTTGTTTGAGGAACGCCGTGATGCGTCTCCATACGAATTGGTATGATTTCCCGGTGATGGATGCACAGAAGTGTCTTCTGGAACTCCATTCATTACCATGGCAACAATCAGTGCCCTATCTTCCTTGGGGACGAGGTTCCACACACGCTTGCCTTCTTTTGACAGTTTCTTGTACTCCTCTTGTGGAAGGAACGTGGCCGGATCAAACCCCCTACGTTGGGAATTTCTACGGTTCTTCTGGTATGTCTGCGTGACGAACGCATTGAGCAGATTGGACCTTACATCATCGTCATCGTTGCACGAATTCTCATTATCTGGGACGGTGGCATCATCATTATCACTTGATGGGCTCTCCCCAAAGACAGTCTCAACAACATTGGCCTGTAGGTTGGGCCTATGGGCTGATCCACGCATTCGTTCACTTGACTTTTCCGCCATCTTGTTGAACAATGAATCGATATACAGTGCCTTGGACCTGTATCGGGTGATCTTCTCGTCGGGGGATGTAACCTTGGATACAGCCATGACATCCTCGATCATAGCAAAGCCGTCAATATTGGACACATGATCCCTCAACTTTTCATATTTACTAGCACTATCGATCATCTCGTCCACACCAACAATTGTATTATGCTCATCAACTAGCGCCTCAAACTTAAGGATACATTTTGACACTTGGCCTTGGTGATTAGCCGGTACCTTCCTATTAATTAGTGCACGGATTTCTTGTGCACGAAGTCTCCCCGCCTCATCGGTGGAGTAGTATTCTACTATCTTCTTCATGGCCACTTGCCCATCGTGGTCCTTGATCTTCCGTAGGATGTTCTTGATAGGGCCAGTCTTGCCTTGGCGCATGAGCATGGCAAATATATGTGCCTTGTTATCTTCGTGTTCCTCCACTTCATCTGGATCTGGTACATAGTCAGGATTTAGCACGTTGTGAGTTCGCTTGGCAAATGCCGTCGCATCCAAATCTTGATACCAATTAACAAAGTCCTTGCATTCGTTGATGTCGGTATAGTTGGCAATATTCTTCTTCATAGTAACTGACTTCTTCTTCTTTGTATGTGAATGTGATGTTGGCGATGGAGATGATGTGCCGCCCATGTTCTTCCACTGGAAGTAACTCTCCTTCTGTTGATCGATGTCTTCTTCGTCCCATGAGCCAGGATCATTAATATCAAACCTATCACAGATGTAATCCAAGAAATCCTCACGTGTGAGCTTCATGATATCCATCTTCCTGTCATCATATCCCTGTGCCTTAGGACCAATCATATTCTGGTTATGATTAAAGAATGGATAGATTGCATACAACTCGGAAAGTACCTCCTCGTCTGCCTTCTCATCAAAGTTCGTTAGGGTGCCATCTTCATCTGGGAATTCAACTTCATGTAATTTCTTTTTGTTCTGTAGCATAAACCACTTTAGTTTACGTCTGCATTGTGCAGTACCTGCAAGATGCGTAATAAACCTTCCGAGCTTGGTATTCGGATCGGCGGCGAGAATCACCTCGGTGATATGCTTTGCCTGTGTACGGGATTCAGAATCTCGTGCCATGGTAGTCTGAGATAAGGATAGGGTTATATATACGACTCCCTCAGTTACCAGTCAGTAGATCACAAGTTTTCTCCTTGCGATGTATGGTTTAACATTAATTAATTAAATAAACCTGCTCTGCCCATAGAGCGGGACTGTTAATCTAACAAGTGAATGGTCTTACAATTCAATATCATCCGTAGTCTAGCGTCGCTAGAGACCGATTACAATACGCAGTATATAAACTACAACTTAGACAACGTCTATTATTCTTCTTATTCTTTTAAACTA
>Ga0214480_100139_pt1 | contig 32683 bp, 25 predicted proteins | sample M1_20Mar14CPVII9_3_FD_165042 | JGI IMG/M metagenome (GOLD analysis project Ga0214480, IMG submission 165042) | Marine eukaryotic communities from Monterey Bay, California, United States - M1_20Mar14CPVII9sort6BwellE17 | ecosystem: Environmental > Aquatic > Marine > Unclassified | place: USA... | reverse complement strand
TCGAATGTACAGCTCCTGCTACTTTCGGCGCTTGTTCCATATGCCGATAACTGTGAAACATTGCCTCGGGTCCATAATGGCCTCCTTCAATACCCTGTGCATGCGTGTGATACACGAGCAAAACAAAGGTCCACAAATGCAGAATTAGCATATACAACATAAATGCCAGCCGAGATACTGGATAATGGCGGAAGTGAGATCCAAGATCAACGGCTAAACTGTCAAAAGTATCAAGTAGTGATGCTGCCATTTCCTGCCATCCTCCAGAGGGAAAGCGACCAGGATGTAAACCTAGACAAGAACTGATGGATTCCACCTTGGATGCTTTCTTAAATCCTCTCCTAGTAGGACGTTTTATACCCATCTCTTCATCTGCCGAGGAGAATTCTGACGATATTGGTGCTTCTACCATTATCAAACGTTGATTAGCTGTCTCCAGCGATTTCTCAGCAGTCTCTGCCCGAAGGATAGATAAGCGAAGTCTATTCTTCAACGTCGATGTCTCTCCACGTGTTTGATCAATCCTTGATTGCTGCTCAACTACCTTCTCCGAGAGTGATGCGATTTGCTTACGTAAATGATCAGTCTCCTTCTTCTCATCACCAGAAGTCTGTTGTTCGCCATCACCATCAACAAGGATCCCATAAGCCTTGCTGGACCAACTCTTAGGGTCTGCAAAATTGAAATGATTTTGACTTATAAAGGTAATTTAAGGAGAAAATTGTTGTTAAAAACCTTTCAATGTCAAATACTAATCCTAGCATATCTCCATCAATAATGGTCATATTACATTATTATATCAATCAGATCTCTTCTATAATGTATTAGGAAGATGTATGTAAGATGGTTTGTATTGAATCGGCCTATTAAAAGTGGCCAAAAATTTGTATGTAAAAAGCTTAGTCAAAACTTTGACCCTTTATTACTACCATTTAGACTGATTTTCAGCCCTAAGGAATAGCAAAAACGAATTCTACATGCAAAACTGGCCTAGAAACAATGTTCAAACATTTTATTGCAATAGGATGGGGCCGAGTTATGTGAGGGGCCATTTATAGTGGTGGCCAGTAACAAAATGCATGATTTGACTTTGAAGGGCCAGACACTAGGTCCTAGGTTTTGTTGAGCCCCAAATAGATATCAAAAATGGATTCTACATGCAAAAATGGGTTAGAAACAGTATTGTTACCTTTGATTATCTCAATATCAAACTACTACTCACAGAAGATGCAAATCAAATTTTTACTAAGAAGCCCCTAAGAAAATTGGCCAATATATTCCACGTGGAAGGTCGAAAAATTCTTGCGGACCCTAAGCTCAATTTAGCAAGGCTTATCAGTATGCCTAGCAGAAGATTGCACCTTCGTTGTGAGATCTGTTATCTTCCTTTCATATTCTCTTTGCTTAGCATGTGCTATCGCCAATTCATCAGCCTGTTCCTTGGACAAATCTTGCAACTCGTTATGTAGTGTAGAACATCTCTGTCGTTCTAAACTCAATTGGGCATTGAGAGTTTCGATTTCGTCTTGAGCATCTTGAAGGTTGGCTTTGATGTCCTCGGGATCTTCTTCGGGATTTGGATTGCTATTAGAACGACCAAACATTCCACCGCCTTCGAGATTAATCCCTGCTTTCATGGCAGTCTCAACCTTATTCTTAGCAACCACTAGCGCTGCACCTAATTCAGCAACAGTCTGTTCTAATTCCGATTCTCTCATCTGCCTCACACCCAATTGCTTGGCGTGCAAGGTTAACGACTTATCCAACTGCTCTTCCGCACTTCGTTCTCTTTCGGATGCAAGCTCCATTTGAGACGTGGCATTCTCCAGCCTTGTTTCTAATCTAGATACATTGGCATTTAATGATGTGATCCTTTCATTCAATGTCGTATTCTCGTCTTGCAACCGTGCCATCGAGGCGACTGATGCACGTTCTCTATCAAGAGCATCTACCAATTCTGCATCACGTTCTCCACCCTCTTTTGCCCGTTCCTGTTCCGCCCTCTTAACTCGTCCTTCCATCTCTTCCATTGCCTTCTCATGAGCCTCCTTTAATTGTTGTATAACATTTTCATGAGATGCAGCAAGGGCTTTAAGCTCTGCCTTGTGAGATGCATCAGTTGACTCCTTCTCTTGCTTATGACGCGATCTATCCCTTTCCATTCTTGTTGCTGCCCTATCCAGTTCGTCACGCTGCGCCTCTAGTTCACGTTCTGCCGATTCAAGGTCAGAGTTTAACTGAAGTACATTTCTCCGTAGTTTGCGCAGTTCCTTAATTGAGGCAGCATCGTTGCTTTTAGACGGTGGTGGTGCAGTTACACTGGACGCAGAAGATGGTGCTTGCTGTTTTAATTGTTTTGCTGCCGTGGATGTAATATTGGTCACCCCTTTATCACTAGAGCTTGTGGGTGCTGTTTCTTTTGGTTGTGTTGATAGTGCATCCTTTTCTTTACTTTCAGCTGGGACAGCAATATGAGCATCTTCAAATAAACCACTCTTTTGTTCGCTCTCTTCATCTGCTTTTGCATTAACATCTACCACTTTAGCAGACTCTTCCTCCACTGCTGGTACCTCCTTTCCCTTATCACTGTTGTCAACTTCTTGTTCTATTCCTACTTCTTCTGGTTTCTTTTCCACAGTATCAATATCCTCACTCATTAAATCAGCCTCCTCAGTATTAATAATATCATCAGGCGTAGTAGTATCGTTATCAAAATTAATCCCCTCTTCTTCCTCATTATCTTCATCATCGTTACTACTATCCAATAAACCTCTCTTGGCTAATATATCATCAACATTTAATGCCTCCTTTTGCAATACACCACCTTCATCATCATTACCACCCTTTTTAACTGCCTCACTTAATGTTCGATTAAATCTATGTTCATCTACTGTTTCCTCTACTTGATTATCGAGATTTTCAAGTAGTGCATTAACATTCTTGAGCCATCTGGACATGATTTTACTGTTTGTTTGTTACTTATTATGTATGCAGTTGGTGTGTGATTGTATGTGTTAGTGTGTTGCAAGTGCCCTATGCGACTAAAATTGGAAAATAACTATGCGGACTAAAACTGGACAATATATTATATATTACTACCCATCCATATACTGCTCTATACTACTGTTAGGTATGCAGTCTGCAATGCTCTTTCCTATGTTGTCTTTTTCTGTTTGTTTACCTCAAGAAAGTAAGGTCGGTACTGAATCAAGAAAAGACATAAAAGAACCGGCCTTAAGGTTAAAATGTTTTGTTGTGAGTGTGCTATGGTAGTGTGACTGTGGGTCCTCTCATATGTATATTGTATACAGGGAAAGTAGGAGTTATCATTCGGTGTAGAGAGTTACTTTCTGCAGTAGTATTAGTAGTATACTAGTGTTGGAGCGCTTGCAATATCATCCTAACACATTTCAATACAAATTAGTTATCGTTCAAAGGTTTACCATAATTTACTGTGCGGTCATCGTTAATTTTATTTAGGTAGTTTATTTACTACTGATAACATATATCGTTTACAATGTCCGACATATCATACAACTCTGATGATGAAGAATCAAAAGCTCCACAAATTCATAGAGTACAGGCTGCGCCACAAACAACGACTTCAGAATTAGCAGCGGGTATGTCCCGATGGTTAGAGGCAGCACACTCCTTCTTCTATGTAGAGTTAGCATCACTTATATTACTATTTGCATGTATAGGTGATTGGTATTCAACGAAGCTGTACAAATATGCATTATCAGTTGCTTGTGTTTCGTTACTTCTTTGTTTGATATTGCAAACTGCAGAGTTTTTATTACCTGGTTTCCTTGAATGGGTATTAATAGAGAAAAGAGAAGATGGGACGGGTGGACATTCTATACAGAAGATATCGAGTGTTATATTGTTGTTTTGGTGGATCTTGGGAACAGGAATCATCACGTTCAAAGGTGAGCATTCATGTGTATTGATGTATGTTGTGTTGTACGTTTGAGGATTTTGTACTCATATATCATGTCATAAACAAACAAGGTCCCTTTGTAAAAACTTCCAATGGATGGTTCGGTGCTTGGGGAGGACTATTGGCTACTACTAAATGGGCTATTGGATTGAAAAAAGAGTTATATAATGACAAACCGCAAGGGCTGAAGCAACTCTACAATATATCAATATGCTCAGTGATACTGCTCTTTGCCTCGATTCCACCACTAACTCAAAAGTGGAAGCATTACGGAGGAGCTGGTTTTAGTATTGCAGGAGCTGTATTAACATTGATTGGATGTATCTATTTGATTACAATGTACAACGACATACCGCGCACCATGATGAAGATTACCGTGCTCTTACTGTTTGTGCTTTGGGCATGCATCGCTGGAGTCACTACTTTCTATGGGTAAGTAGTTTGCTTTTACACTGTCTCCCTTTTTTCTGCATCATGTTCATATCTAACATTCTTTAAACACTCGAATAGACCATTTCTTGATACAGGCAACGGCTTCTTTGCAGCATGGTTAGGGTGTATAAGTGCACTGAACTTGATGGTAATGGAAATGAAGGATTCATCTCCTGAAAGATGAGTTGTCAATATATATGGATAGTATTTGTATGTAGTGTTTGTTTGTTGAATGTACAGAACTTTAGACTGATAACCGAGCAGTTAAGTTATCCTAAAAAACATAGAAGATACAAACGATATCATCTCTCATTATATTCCAAGTCACACCTGATTACACCATTTCATCTTCCTCTCTTTCTCGAGTCATAACATGATTAAGTAAGTATGTTGATATGAGAAAACCAGCCCAACATCCAAAGTACCCTACCATTTTAAATGAGAGAATAAGTGAGCATAAGTAATGATAATGAGACACAATGATTTCAGACATAATTGAGAGATACGGATTATTTGATTATTGTGTCTTCTTAACTCACCATTACTAGCGCTGAGAAATGGTCCATCAAATGTGCAAACTCCTAGAAGATGCCCGTTGTAACGATTTATGAAGATGAAAGAGAGACGGTTGTAAGTTGTAACATATGTTAGTGCATAAGGTTACAAGGGCAATCAAACAAGGCAGATAAAGGTCGATGAATATCGAAGTCACCAAGACTTCATATTGAACACACAGTAACATGCGACAAACAACACAAACGTCGGACTTTCCAGCTACTGTGGCCCACATGATAAACAATATAATTGTTGTAACCTTGAGCAACTGATTGCTAACTTCATCAAACACCTTAAACAGTACGGCACATACAATTACTGTAATGAGTCCGGCAGATAGCCCCCAAGCTGATTGACCGACATAATTTTTCGCTATAATTGGTGGTATACAAGCGAACAATGTTACAGCACTGGCAATCCCCATACAAAAGATTGCTTTTCGGACTCTATCTAACTCAGTAAACTTAGAAACATCAATGTTCAATGCCCAATGTGTTGTAAATGCGAGTCCTGCCCATGAAGAAAAGTATCCTATAAATATAACAGTAGTTGATATAAATTGTACAACATGGCATAATAAGAGATAAATGAGTATGATGCTGAAATATACATAGCTAGATACAACACAGAATATGTAGTTTTACTCACCATTTCCAACTACTGCAAAGGGTTCTTTGAATGTCAATATACCTGTTCCAATCGCCCACCAAAAGAATAGGAACAAACTAATAGGTTTCTCAGTCTTTGCTAAAATACCAGGCTTGACAAACTCCCAAGTTTGAATGATTAAACACATCAGCAAAGATACACAAGCAACCGATAGCGCATAGGATACATAGTTATCATTGTAATAAGGACTATTCCAAATACCAATACTTGCAAACATTAATACCAACGATGATACTTCCACATATAGAAATGACTTAGCCACATACGACCAAGCCTTTACTTCTGTAACAATTTCTGAAGGAGATGTTTGTTGTGTGTTTGTGATATCTTTGTTATCGACAGGCTCAGCCTGTACTTCTTCATTATCTTCACCCATCATTTATGTTCTATTATTATTGCAATATATATTGATTAAGTTATTCTATGGTTGGTGTAGTTATATGCAAGATCAGCTTGACAAACTCTATGTGAGAAGTAGATATCGCAAAGTTATTGGATTTCGGCGCCTTACGTAAAATGAGAAGACGAAGAACTAAAATAAATAAAGTACCACAAATACGTACGGATAAAGACCGCTATTTCCGGACGATATCTTACATCACAATTTCAAGCAGAATTTGATACTATCACACGAAGCGGCGGCACCTAGTAAGGGTATCAGCAAGCGATAGTAGTATTAAATATAGTGTCAAGTAATAGGAAAGTATCTACGATTAATTACTAAGAGATGTGCTTCAAAATTATAACATCTCTTACAATCTTCTTGGTGCACCTTCATAGATCATTTGCATTCATTCATTGCAACCAAGTACAGCAATATTATCAACAAAGTTATGAAACATCAAATATTAATATATTACATGCTTCGAATACTGATGGTATTGGTGAATCCGACGACGATGAGGAGGATACATCACAGTCGGCGTTTGCTTTACCAGCTATCGGTTCCTCTTCTTTTTGGGATAAGGCTGGTAGTAATACCTCATTTGATACTACCACTTCTGATCTCACCGGTAACAAGAATGGTATAATTATTAGTAATGAGTATGCTTCTGTTGTTTCAAAGAAGTTTAAGATCCAGTATACGTGTAAAAAATGTGACACTAGAAATGAACATTCGGTAACAAGATTAGCTTATCGGAAAGGGGTAGTAATAGCTCAATGCAAAGGATGTTTTACTAAGCATTGGCTAGCGGACAATCTCGGTTGGTCAAATCATATTGGTGGGTTCGATTTTGACAGCGGAGAACGGAATATAGAACAGTTCATGGCGAATAAAAGTCAAGAGTTAGTTGGTTCTGCTGACGAGAAGGAGAATGATGTTGTCAAGCGTGTCAGCCAGGAAGTATTTGATTTGGAAAGCGTTTTGTACAAAGGGAAGGAAGGACAATTGGATGATACCATGTCTTCAAACAAAGGCAAGAAAGTAGACGAAGATGGAGATAACATGAGCCACTGGAGTTGAATTGATCGGTCCTAGAAGCTAAATTGCTATATATACATAACTGGTTTCTAATACTGCCGAATATACCATCTTCTCGATAATGATAAGGACTCACCCCACTCATCTACTAACGTCTACCTCCCCTAATGCTGCTTTCGGCTAATCAATAGCCTCATCAGCACCCGCAAGCCTTTATACATACATCTCGCTCTACTCGCTCACTACTATTCTTCACTTCTGAATCTCTATCTGCCAATAGGATACCCTCGGTATCTTTATGAGATGAGATAGAGGTAGGTCGGTAGGTATTAGGAGGGCAGTGGCCTTTATATTATATGGAGGCGTTTACATCTATTACTTACATTAAGTATCTCAGAGTATTGTACTAATGCCATACAGCTTGATAAATAATATAGTATCTACATTCGTTTTTGTCAGGTATACTTTTTGCTAGGTAAAATAATTAGCGACAACCAAAGCTAAAACACAACACCAAAAAAATAAAAAAGAAAGGTGCACCTACCTACTCTACCAATCCTCCCAACTATTGTTGCATACGATATAACAATACAATAAAAAACAACACATACAGCAAACATGGATTTCGATAATCCCATTGACATTAACGACGACGAGATTAGTATAAACGATGATATAGACGATCAACAGCAACAATACTATGATGATGAAGACAATGACATAACTGAAAGAGCCACAGTACCAGCCGCATTGGCCGCCGCCGCAGCTAGACGGAGACAAATGGAAGAAGATATTGAGTTTGGTGCAGGTGATGAAGAACGAGATTACCAAAAAGGAGTTGATTCCGATGTTGATAATAATGATAATGATGAAGATGACGAAGATCAGAATATAAATCCAGATTATGAACAACTTAAAGGATTATGGATGTCTGAATTGGCATGTCCAGAATTATTACCAGCCGATGCCGAGACTATTGCACAGAATGTTGAAGACTTGGCACAGAAGGAGGAAGTTATTGATGAATTATTACAAAGGTCTAAGTCACAACGTCAATCGCGTGATGCAGCGTCCGGTGAGGTGGCATCATTGGTGGCACAGATTACTAAAATGGATTTAGATCGGACACGATTTATGTTGGTGGATTTGGCTAGGACTCGTATGGCAAAGATTGAGAATCATGCATTGCACAATAGGACATTGATTGATAGAATGACAGAGGAAGAGGTGAGTATTTGTTTCATAAATTCACATGTTTATGTGTGGATATGATTTGGTGATTTTATTGTATTGGTATGTCTTCTCACTATATTTTACTCAACTATGCAAATTTATATCATGTATATTCAAACAATATTATAGAGTACATACCTTCGACAATATGGAGAGCTTCTTGAAAAGCATTACCGACGAACAGTACTTGATCACTTACCAAAGGAAGCGTGGAAGAAATTGGATGAACCAGAAATGATTGATTCACCCGATCTTGAACAGTTTGTATTTTGTCACGTTATTGAAACTGTTAGTATTGATGTGAGTGGAGAGCCAAGTGCCTTGAATGAGGATTTGGCAAATGATGAAGATGATTATGGTGATAATATCCAAGAACATGCTGCTGGGTCATACTTAATTGTCATGTATAAACAAATTAGGGATTTGGTACTTGAGGGGAAGGTTGAGCTGTTGATGTAAAATGTGAAAGATTGGTTGCTATGATACAGATGGATTCATGATGCAAGAGAGGGGCAAGAGGGCAATTTTTAATATGCACTGCTAATAATAATGCATACGGTTGGAAGACAAAACACAACTGATTGTATTCTTGGGCATTAGATATGTTTTATCCTATCATATTGTTTCCACACATGGAAGGCGCATCTTCGAGAGTATAGTTCACTTAGCTTTCCTCAGTATTATCCAGTGTATTCATATTCAAGCAGCCAAATCTTATCATGTGTTCGTCTCAAGCGTGCTCATACACTCCATATACATACCTCAGCACATGTAATATCTTCAGTCTCTTTCAACCTCCACATCTATAATTGGACCCTTGGCTTTCTTAGCTGGATTTGACTTCTTCTTCTCAGGACTGACATTCACTTCAACATTAGTTTCCGTATATTCGAATGATTCGCTTCTACCACCCATGCCAGAACTCATTGGATTAGGACCAAATAATGAATCAAACAATGTACCACTACCACCCATCATATCATTTGGATTATTGCAAAGTTCTAAGCCAGTTCCTTTCGAATTGGCTCGACTATATGCTCCACAATTGAGACAAACTGATGGTTCTCCACTCTTTAATACCCTTACAGGTATTGCACCACAACTAGGACATGGTTCTTCTATTGTATAAAATGTCTAGTATATAATATATGTCGTGCACAAGATGTGAGTATTTCTTTTCAATGAACAAATAGTATACACCCTCCAACTTGCAACCGGCAGTCAATCCCTTCATCACGTACCTTCCAGAATTGAAATCCCCCAAATAAGACAAAGGGCGTTAATAATGCCAATAGGAAGATTGAATTGAAAATAGCGAAGAATATTCCTCCTAGGGGACTTGCAAAGAATGCAACAATAAGCACTGTCGATACAATAGTTGGTATGAGAGCCTCTAAATCCGATTTACCACCGCCACCACCAGATGGCGGTAGATTGTACATTTGCAGAGATGTAGAGATTGTATTTCGTTTGTTTATTCTATTTGGTGAGCTACTGATAGTAGTAGGTAGTATTGTTCTTCTGACACTGACAGAATCATATGCAAGTTGTGTTTGTTTTGGTATCCTGGCTGATTGGTTAGGCGATATAAATCCATAAACCTCGATATGATATATGTTTACCAAGGCCATAGCGGCCAATATAATTATATTATTCTTCATTCTATTGGTATAAGCCGCCGTGAGGTGTCAAAGTTCAAATAGTGTTGAATATTGAGCTAAAATTAAGATATGCGATCGTTTGATCGCCGATATTTGAGATGGGAATGGGGGGAGTTTGGTTTCACTTCTTTGAAGGCATCTAGTAGCATGTGATAAACTCATATGATCGATGTACTCTAGTATATGTACTCGCTGTATTAGTAGCTCATATAAATCAGTATATACGACTGCTATCTGGCGTCAACAGTTTAGTCTAGCATCAACTCTTTTTCACCACAAAGTTATATCACACAACAAAGTTACATCATTTTGTGATAGTAAATGTTACTCTAATATTAGTAGTATAACTAACTCAAATCATAATCAGCAACCAAAGTTTGGTATAGTAGCAGCATTATCAAAAGATGGTATAATTGGAATGAATGGTCGTCTACCTTGGAAGAGTATACCACAAGATATTAATCACTTTATCAATTTGACTAGAAACAAAATACTCATTGTCGGTAGGAAGACATTTGCAGAAGATTCAACTGGTAACCATATTAAGCATGTTCGTGTATGCATAGTTATCTCTAAAACAATGAGTACTACAGATTTGGCTCATAGAAAAGGTAGTACACCGGATAAAGTATCAGATCGCCCACAAATTATGATAGCATGTTCATTTGAAGATGCTTTGTATATTGCATCAACAAAGATATTGCAAAGCAGTGATGAAGAATCAGTTAACAGTTCATCGAATGATATAGATCTTTGGGTAGCAGGAGGAGAACGGATATATAAAGAAGCTTTGCAACATGATAATGCAGTTGATGTTCATTTGACTCATATTGATGTGTCTGTCGGCCAGAGAGTAGCTAAAGATGCAGCTATTGCTTATTTCCCTCTAGATACATTGGAAAGTTCCGACTTTAGAGAAGTGTCAAGATCTACTGATGGTATATGTTCGTTTTGCCTGTATAGAAGACCACCTGAGTCTACCTAATGATTATATTAACCGAGTACTTTATCTATAAGTCCGACAGCAATTGTATCTCCACCTCGTCTAAGTACAAACCTTCCTAATGATTTGCATTCATTCGAAGCTTCTATTACTATCTTTTCACTCAAGGTGATTTCCACAGTTGCCGTCATACCTCCAGTTAGCACCCTTGGATTTTGTCGTGGCTTTGCATCACCTCTTCTCTCTGATGATACCAACTTGCTAAGTACAGCCGGAACATCGATGCTATGCATATGCAGGAGTACCTGAGATCCACGAATAATTGGTACTGTCAATCGTTCCATGACCATTACTCGAGCTTCAAACTTTCGTTTCACTGTTGGCCGTAGGGATGGATGAGGATTGCATATGACACAACCTGTTGTTATTCTAGCTGGATCAATACCCGAGAGAGATAGTTCAACAATATCCCCCGCTAATGCACAGTTCTGTAATTCGGGTATATCATCAATATCCTTCTCATTATTGCCCTCAGATTTTGTCGGAGGAGTAGCAAATGAGTATGGAGAAGCACCCTCTTTGGTAGCCTTGCCTCTTTCAACTCGTACAACACTGGCTTCGTCACCCACGGGTAACACTACAACTCCATCTCCCATGCGAACAAATCCTTGCACTACTCTTCCACGAACAGTAACATTCTTGCCTTCCGATGATACGTCTGTAACAATAACTCGTAATGGTTTCTCAAACTCTCGTTTGGCTGGTACAAAGCTATCCAAGGCCTCAACTAGCGTAGGCCCAGTATACCATTTTCTCAATGCCTTCCATCCCTCCTCATCTTCTACCTTTCCCTCTTTTGATACATTGACTCCGGTTAAACCACTCACTGGAACAAATTTGATTCTAGCCTCCTTGAATCCATTCTCCTTTAAATAGTCTAATACTAATGATTGTATATACTCAAATCGATCTTTACTCCATGCAGGATCAGCTGCATCCAATTTATTCACTGCCACAACGAATTGTGTGACCCCCAATCCTCGTGATAACACAATGTGTTCACGTGTTTGACCACATGTCCGATCAGAAGCACTACCATTACCACCGCCGCCTTTCGCAAACCCCGCTTCAAACTCACCGGTGGTAGCAGCAACAACTAACAATCCACAATCAGCACTAGCAGTACCACTAATCATATTGGGAATGAAATCCTTATGTCCGGGAGCATCCAGTATAGTTATATCATACTTTTTCGTTTTCACATACTTTGTTGCAATATCAATAGTTACTCCACGTTCACGTTCACTTTCATCTTCATCAGTAAACCAGGCCAATGCGAATGATGATTTACCAATTGCAGTTGATGCCTTTTGATACTTTTGTAATTGACGTTGTGTAACATGATTTAGTGCCAACATGAGCCGACCGGTGAGTGTTGACTTACCCGCATCTACATGTCCTAATATGACAAGTGATAGATGAGAGCGTATATTATTGTTGGTATTATCGTTGGTATTGCTACTGTTCTTACCACCATTGGTTAGAGATCGCAATGCAGTTAAAACCTTTGGTGGTATTTGAGGTAATGGTGTTTGTTTGTTTGTTGTACTGTTGTTGCTTTCAGATACTGTAGATAGTACTTGTGCACTTTTCTTAGCTGGTTCAACACTCAAACCAGGTGGAGGTTTTGCAACAGAGAATGATACATTACTCTTCTTCTTTGAAGAAGCCTTATTAGTATCAACAGATATACCACCACTACTCTTTTTGTTTGTAGGTTTAGTTTGTGCTGCCGCTTTTGCAATATGCTGTTTAACTTGATTTTGCTGAGCCTTCTTGGCCGCTGCGGCCTTGGCCTTCCTTTCTTTCTCACGCTGTTGTTCTAAATAATATTCATCATCATCGTCATAATAATAGTCATCATCATATCCATAATCATCCTCATCGAGGTTGTGCATATTACGATGGCGAGACATAGTGGAAGATTTTTTTGTGTTCAAGTAAATCGACAGTGCTTATAAATCTTCACTCCTCTTATTTTCCTACTATCACCAATCGAAAGAACGCTAAATACTGATCTACTGACGTTATTGACGGTATACGAATAGCAAATGGTAAGATGTGGCGTGGGGCCTATTATACAGTACATAGTATATATACTTAATTAGCCAATAAATTAAATATTACATAGCGTGCTTACATGTGGAATATCTAACCATTTTGATTTATGATACGATATCATATCAGGGGACGGTCATTAAAATAATATCAGACACAGGCTTAGGCGAGGGTCGGGGGGTCAGGAGCCAGATATGGATTTTTTATGTGGGTATTTGACTTTTTATTTGGCTATATTAGGCGGATATTGTATCCAATATATCCGTACTCATTTTCGTACAACCTATAGTACAGATTACAATACGGTACAGTCAGTACTTTACCCCGTATTGCCCCGTGTACGGGGCTTTAAAAAATTGAGCTTACCCTAAATTCGGGGTAATTTACGGGGGTACGAGGGTCTCAATCGGGTACACTACTTTCTTGCTTTTGAGGGGTCGGGGGTCTTGGGGAGCTAGAGGGGTCCTCCAACATGGGTGTACAGGATTATCCTAATGACCGTCCCCTGATCATATCGTACCTTTTGGGCGGCCTTGGGCAAGATGATTCCACGCCTCTACTGGTGCACGTTTGCAACCTTATAATGGGTGGAAATATGCAGTAGTTACATCAAATAACATCGATGTTAGTTTTGAGTTGATCATATCTTATGCACAAAGATATTATCTTTAACTCTTATATATCTTTTGCAAAGATGATGCACCTTATCACTTTAGTATTGCTACTAGTACTTCGTGTCGATAGTTTTATGGCTACTGATACTTCTGTTGATGATGGTAGTTGCAATGATTCAACAGATACATCACCTCTAGAACAAGCACGGAACCTACATCCACCAATTCCAAAATCTACTAAATATGCTGAGTATGAAGATGCAGAGTTCTGGAATGAGCACGGACAATTGATTCGAGATGCATGGGAAGAATGGGAGAATAGTATTGATATTACTAATTATGATGATCATATCAATCCTACATTATCAGAAGCATTAGATAATACATTTGAACGCCCTACAAAGGAGACTGAATCACAAGTAAAATATCTTTGGAAAGCAAAATCTGATGATGATGAATCTCTTCTTCCCAAGGGTGTGTATTCTATCCAGCTGTTCACTCCCTCCGGCATATCACACATTAGAAATCTTCTTGATTTAGCCAGTAGTAGTAAGATACCAACACGTCGTCCGAACGGTATGAATAGAAATGGGTTCATTATAGATTCAAATGTAAATGGTGCAGTCTCTGTCAAGTCGCTAGTACAATTGGTAGAAGAGGAGATTATCAATCGAGTTGCAAGACCAGTGGGTAGAATGCTATACCCTGATAGAATTGGTTGTGACGATGATATCGAGTACTTTGCATTTACAATCCGATATGATGGTAGCGATGATGAAGATCAAGATGGTGATGTTACTAATAACAAGGATTTTGAGCTAAGAGAGCACCGAGATGCCTCTATTGTTACATTGAACATCAATCTAAACCTACCAGATGAAGGATATGATGGCTCAGAAGTATACTTTCGTGGATATCCTACTGAAGAGTGGGCGGGAGACGAGAGCGATAAAGATGATGAAGGAGGTACTGTTCGGTTCTCACCAGGCAAGGCAATCATTCATCTCGGAGCTCATCGACATGGATCTTTGCCTATCATAGCTACAAGCAATAGCAAGACTGGTAGTAGTGGAAAACGATATAATCTAGTAATCTGGCTCTTTGGTAGAGATGGAGATGTAAGAATAGCGTCATATAAAAAAGAGGAGCAAATGAATGTTGAACAGCGTTGGCTTGGATGCAATCAAACGAAAGGAGATGATATATTTGGATAAAGCTAAAGTGTAATATAGATAATATATAAGATAGATATCATCATCTTTCCAAAACTAAAGTATTGTTATGAGCAAGTAGTAATTTTATTGATTCTGGTATCCTATTTTGACTTGACTTTTACTCATAACCCATTATAATTTTTGGAAGAGCATTGCTTTTGTTGCACTACAAATTAATCGGAGGATGCAGGCTGAAGAGGAGTTTGATATCCCTTCATCAGAGGCGGCAATCGTTACTATACTCCTTAGTAGGAGTGCTACAACAGGTGAGTGTTTTTTAGTGTGATAGATGTGTATATTTATGTTGAGGGTATGTTATTTTGTTGTCATTGGTTTCGAGATGATGGTGCAGGTGAACTGCTTGTATATACCTCTTGCTAACTTCATCTTCATATCGTCTTACCCTTATTAAATTATATATACAACATAATTTAAACAGCAAGTGGAAATTCAACACAAGATTCGTCCACGGCAAAACTATCAATAGTTGCAAGATTACCACACAAACGAAACAATTTGAATGATAAAACACGGTACAAATTGGAATACTTTACATTCCTAGATGATAGACGTTCATTTGCCAATGTTGATGCATTATTAACAAGATTAGCACCCGTGGGCACTGTATATGTAGCCTGTACTGAAAGTCCAGATGATCCAGACAAGAAAAAGGGTGCTAAGAAATCGGCTGCCGAAATACAAGAATTATTGTCAAAGTTAATGGTTGTATTGGAATCACGGAATGATGTATCCGATGGTACCGGAAGTGATTTATCAGTACATGTTTTATCCACATTATCCAAATCAAAGGCAACATCATTAGCAGATTCAACAATAATTAACTTATTGGGTGGTGAAACATCTGAGGCACATTTGGCATACCGTGGTGATAAGCACTTGGCCGAAGAACCAATGGTACAATGGTGTTTGGGGCATTACTTTTCAGCTGATAGATCCTATTGTGATGATAGTGACGAAACATTGGGTACATATCGTATTGAAGCGGGGACATTGACTTCACACCTCGCATTAGATCGTACGGCAGCCGAGGCTATTCATTTATTACCACCCAGGACTGGTAGTGGAGCGGCATTAATTACTGGTGGCAATACTGGAAATAATTCTCTGTTTGGTGTATTGAATCAGTGTAAAACAACAATGGGCAGTCGTACATTGGAGGTTTGGCTTCGTCAACCATTAGTTAACTTACAGGCTATCTTACGCAGACAGAATGCTGTTGCCAAATTAGTAGAAGATAGTATTGGTCGTGATCGGTTACGGGAAGAGGGACTTAATGCCTTTCGTGCAGTTGATATTGATAAACTTGGCTATCGATTAATTGCTGATGGGAGGGCAGCAATTGAATTGAGAGAGGAGAGGGGACGTGGTATTGCCAATACTTCCAAGGCATTACAGTCTTTATATCAGTTACATCAAATTGCTGATACGTATTTACCTCCCTTGTTGGAAGTTATGAAAGCATTGATGATTGAAAATAATGAAGGAGATGGCGGAGAAGACCTGATGGGTGCAGATGATTGTGCCCTTCGATCTGCCTATGCAGGTTTTGAAAAGTCATTCCAGGAATTGGAGAAGGCTGCTGCTCTTGCCGAGCAGGTACTTGATTTTGATGCCGCACCTCGTGACTTTATTGTAAAGCCCAATTTGGATGAAGAACTTACTGATGTCAAGCAGGAGCTTCTTGGTATCGATCAGGAATTGCAGAATATTCACGATGAGATGAATGAACTGTGGTCTGAAGCTAGTGGAAAGGGTAACAACCAGGTCAGATTAGAAGACGTCGAATCGAATGCCAACACAGCTTGTGTGTGGCAGTTCAGAGTTACCAATACGAATGACGCGAAGCTACTTGAAGACATGAAAGATCATGGTGTCAGGGTGCATCGAATTCTAAAGAATGGGGTATACTTCTCAACCAAAGAATTGGAACAGTTGGGCACGAAAAAGCAGGATTTGATGATGGAATACGAAGATAAGCAGCGTGATATTGTCAACAAATGTATGGAGGTAGCCTCGACATATGTGCCAGTATTGGAACGACTCTCGGTATTGTTGGCTGAGTTGGATGTTATTGCATCATTTGCTCATGTTGCGGCATACAGTTGCAATGGGTATTGTAGGCCTGAGATGACTGATGGGGAAGAGGACGGCTTGGGTATTGAACTCAAGGAAGCTAGGCATCCATGTGTTGAGCTACAAGATGATATGAACTTTATTGCAAATGATTTCAACCTAGTCTTTGGTGAATCTTCATTCCTTCTTGTGACGGGGCCTAACATGGGTGGTAAATCAACGTATATTCGATCTCTCGGTGCCATCATCACAATGGCTCAGATTGGTAGCTTTGTACCTTGCTCCTCGGCAAAGATCAATATAGTTCATCACATTCTCGCTCGCGTTGGCGCTGGTGATTCACAAGATCGTGGTATATCCACCTTCATGGCCGAGATGTTGGAAGCTTCATCTATTCTACGCACATCTACCAAGCGCAGTCTCATTATCATTGACGAACTAGGAAGAGGAACATCAACATTCGACGGCTATGGTTTGGCCAAGGCAATTTCAGAACATATTGTTCAAAAGATTGGATGCATGACTGTATTTGCGACACACTTTCACGAGCTCACAGCTTTGGAAGAGCAGGAGGCGGCAGTTACAAATAGTCATGTTACTGCTTGCAGTGACGGGCAAAATGGTCTAACCTTTCTCTATGAAGTCCGACCCGGTCCTTGCCTTGAAAGTTTCGGTATCCAAGTTGCTGAGATGGCAAACATGCCCAACTCTATCATATCTGATGCAAAGAGAAAGGCAAAGCAATTGGAGAATTTTGATTACAAGAAAAGGTCAAAGGAGGCAGAGGAAGATGGAAGTAGTGGGGAAGGACACGAAGCAAGTGAAAAGAAAGCCGCAGCTATGGAGTTTCTTCACAAGTTTCGCAAGCTTCCAATTGAAAAAATGAACAAGGAAGAATTGCAAAAGAATGCGATTCCTCTGCTCAAGCAGTATGGTTTTGATGTCGAGGTTCAAACAGCATAGTGATGTAAACGACTGAAGTTTGTAGTGTTTGTGGTGCTCCAAGAAAGTAGTAGCCTTGTGGTGTAATAGTACAGGTATAAGCCTAATGAAGTGAAAGTAATGTCTACTCAATCTAGCTTATTTACATCATTATATGACAGGACAAAGTATATTGTTTGTGTGTGCGATCAACTTTCCTCTTCCTTAAACTCCTCCTTTTCCCACTCCGAATCAAGGGAAGCATCACCCTTTACTTGTTCGAGTTTCTCCTGCACTTCGTCAGGGCCCATTCTATACACTTTTCCACAAAACTCACAGCGAGCCTCGACTTTACCCTCCTCTCTCAGTATTGTATCAACTTCTTCTCTTGGAATTAGTACCAAACTTCTGATTAACTTTTCTTCACTGCATTGACATTTTGGTGAAGGTTTTACTTGATTAAGGGGTTCCATGCCTAGCCCATCTAATAACACTGAAGCAATATCAACAGGAGTTTTACCTTCCAACATAAGGTTTGTTGGTAGTGACTCTCCATCTTCACCATTCATCTCGATCAGTTTGGCAAGATTGCGCTCCATGTGATTCATTGTGTCTGGCGAACAATCAGGTAATCTTTCAACAAGATAACCGCCTGCAGCAGTACAGAGAATTCCATTGAAACTAGTAGCAGCTGCCAGTGCGCATGATCGTTGTTCACTTTCAGCTAGATATATACCAACATCACGATCAATATCAGAATGCCTAATTTGTGTAATACCATTGTAAGGATTAGGCCAATCTGGATGGTTCTTTACTACTTGGACAGTTCCTGTTCCAATAGCTTCCTGTAAAGTGAAATCATCTCCAAGACTAGGATTGCCAACATATCCTTTTGCTTCTCCGCGGCCATTAACAATTGCAACACATCCCCGTACTGGTCCGTCACTCTTGAATGTTAATTGAAATATTTGTTCTTCCTGCATACCATTACTCGACATTAGAGCACATAGGGTTGCTCGTCCTAAAGCATCTCCAGGTACTGCATTCATTGTGTGCTGGAAGATGCGCGTTTCACAGTTTATGAAGATGAAAGAGAAGCAACACATGTTAGTACACACTGCTGCAAACACGCCATAACATACAACAAAACAACACAAACTTGGACTTTCCTGTATCATGAATTCATTTAGTAAATTTCGAATTGTAGCCACTGTAACTTTCAGCCCCCCATCTGCTGATATAGCACTGAATACTTGATCATCCAAGTTATTTTTATTTTGATATTGTTGTAGTGCAGTCTCAGTAGATGTATCGATAGAAGGAGCAGATGTTGATGCATCATCAGAAGAGGCAGTCATACGCCATGACATATCACCCGGTGGATGACGAAATGTAGTATGTCCATAAGCTGCAGATGATGCCCATCTTTTATATAATCTTCTTGATGGAAATTGAAAAGCATTGATAGATACTCGGATTGTTGTAGATAGAACAATTGCAGACATGATGTTAGCAGTCCGGTACTTTATTGCCATGATGGGTGTATGTAAATGTAATACTAATCCAATATCGTAAGATAAATCATGCCTCAAGATCTGCCAATTATGAATGAGTGAATGAGTGGTGAAAAATTATTATGAGAGTGTAAAAATGAAGGATACCGCTATTGCAAAACGCTACCCTTGATTTTTTGAGGAGTCTGGATGGCTCTACAGTACTTTGACTATTAGGCATCACATCATTACTCTTATTACTTGCCAACTCACACTTCATTTGCTCTTACTATATTAATCTAATAACAACCTTCAGAATCGACTCCTATCCCCCTTCATATGAGGTACGCCTCCCCCAACATTTTTTGAATACTTATGTATTGCATTCCCTTTCACACTCACACACAAGACGACTTACTTATGACGACAAAGCCTCGGCCATATCAGCATACCTCTCTTTCGCTTCATCCATCGCAGCTTTTCGTTCCTCCTTATTCAAGGACTTGTTGTTCATGATCTCTGCTAGTTCTTGACGCCTCTCTTTATCAAGCATAGCCAACATTTCATTATCACCTGCCGGACTAGAGTTAGAGTCACTTCCTCCACTATCTTTTGAAACATATGTCCCGTTATCTGCATCACGCAGTCCTCGTTGATAGTCGCATCCCATCGCTTCAATCGTATCACTCCCGTGTCCAATAGAAGATCGCATAATTACACTACTATCATTTTTTATTACCTCCTCGCCACGAGCTGCCTCTTCTGCTTGTAAGCGTTCAGCATATCCTTGGGAACTTCTTCCTCCTGCTTCTACTGTACCATTTCCATGATGACCAATAGATGCCCGCATAACTACACTACTATCATTCTTGATTGGCTCTTCTCCCTTCTCTAACTCAAGCTCTTGCAACCTTTCGGCATATCCCTTAGAACCCTCCTTCATACCACGTTGGTAATCACGACCATAGGCTTCTACTGTATCATTAGCATGCCCAATAGAATGACGCATAATTACACTACTATCATTTTTGATGACTTCTTCCCCACGGGCAGCTTCTTCGGCTTGCAGACGTTCTGCATACCCTTGACCTCTACCTCCTAATGCTTCTATTGTACCACTAGCTCGACGATTGCCACTTCTCATGTTCACACTACTATCATTCTTTATTACCTCTTCACCACGAGCTGCCTCCTCTGCTTGTAAGCGTTCAGCATAACCTTGATATCTCCCCCCAGAGGAAACTACAGTATCATTTCCATGATGACCAATGGATGCCCGCATAACTACACTGCTATCATTCTTAATAACCTCCTCACCACGTTCTTTCTCAAGTTGTTGAAGATATTCACCGTATCCTTGTGTCTTTCCACCAGATGCCACGACAGTATCATTTCCATGATGACCAATACTAGAACGCATAACAACTGAGGAATCATTTTTAATAACTTCTTCTCCTCGTGCAGCCTCTTGCGCTTGTAACATTTCACCATAACCCTTTGTTCTTCCGGTCGATACAACAGTACCACTTGCTCGACGATTACCACTTCTCATATTAATACTGCTATCATTCTTTAGAACTGTAGTGTTGTTTATGGGGGAGGTATGAGAGAGCGGAGTAGATAGGAGAAGATATTATGCATAAGATATGAACATATTGCAATAATATAGTATGAACATATTTGAAACATGATATGATATGATAAATACCAAAACGCTTGGATTTACATGCTAATTCTCTTCCACATTCATATACGATGCAACAACTTATGCAATTCATATCGAATAAGCCCAATCGGACATCCCCCGACAATTAACAATAAAATACTAACAACATAACTTACCCTCCTCTCCTCTTGCCTTCTCTCTTTGTTGAAGCATTTCTGCATACCCCATAGGCCTTGCCTTATATTGCAATGTACTCTGTCCTGGATAATTATTCCTCATGTTATAAAAATTTTAGTGTTCGAATATCTTAGTATTTATATCAGGTTTGGTATCTTTTGACTTTGTATAATTAGTTGATGCTACGTCGCTGACAATTATTAGACTGATCAAAGTATGAGGGCTTTATTTTGCCGCTAACATTGACAGTAATTGTTGTCAAGGGTATTTGGGCACAACAAATTTTACAACTGCCCTCAAGGCCAGTTCTTTATCCCAGACGGTCTATCTTGAATCGGCCTCTTACTCTTTCTTACTCTTAGTCAGAACAAAAAAAAATGCTGAGCAAGCATGTTTGCGGCGAGGTGATGATAATCGTATCAAGCAGCATGTGCTACCTAGTTCACGACTGTGGAGCCTTAAATAATTGCTACTGCAACATATTACGTATAATTATACTACTACTAATTTCAATTCAATTGCAACAAATCTAAAATGCCACACATGATAATGAACGAGAATATAATTTCCACCGACGACAACTTCTTTGAAAAGTCTAGCTCGTCTCAGATAAGTAATACAGACCACACAGACTTGACTTCTATACCAACCGATATTAGTATATCCGATGACGATATTGAAAGCATATCAGAGTCGAAAAAGTCTGTAAGATTTTCAATAGTAAATATCAGAGAATATGAGCTCGACGAGCTAGGCGACGAATACTATGACGACGATGACTATGAAAACAAGGGCGCCAATGAACAACAGGATCAAGGACAAGAAGAAGAGCACGACACCCAACTAAGACGGGAAAGTCTTGGATGGTCTTACACAGACAAGTCGAGTACAATAGAAACACACCTAGAAGAATCAAAGATAGAAAGAAAGAAGAAGTACGCTTTAATGATTCAACAACACATAATACGAGCAGAACAAGAGAAGAAAGACCGTGAAAACAAACAAAAGGAGGAAGCATTAAGAAAAAGGAAGGGGTTTAGAAATAAAGTATTGAAACCAATATGGAAAGGCTTTGTAGAAGCTTCGAAGAAATCAGCTTTAGTTACCCCTTCTCCGATATGAAGGGTAGGATATCACAGGGTAGAGAACACACTCTCAGCTCATCCTAGATTGTAAAATAGCATATTTAATATTTGTCAAATACAACTGTATGTCTGTATCATTATCTTCAAGATCCACTTCATGGTATATCTCAGTACATAGCAAACACAACACCTCACTCAGTCGCCATAACGAACTTAATCGAATGGACTTCTATCAACATCATAGTCATTGCATACTGAACAACAGTCACATCTGACCTCAGGCGAAGGTATTCGACAGTCAACACTCAGATGTTTCAATGAGCTACTTCGGAGAGCACATACAGTTTCCGGCATGGAACCTTCTAGTTCATTGCTGTGCAAATATAAAGACTCAAGTGCTGTCATTCCTCCCATAACAGAAGGAATTGTACTATTGAATGCGTTAGCAGCGAGGTCTAAGAATTCCAACTGAGTTAGTAACGCCAAGTCCTCGGGAATTGGGCCTTCTAATTCATTTGATGACATATCAAAGTACTTCAAACTTCTCCATGCTTGAATTGCCGAGGGGAAACTGCCAAAGAAGTTGGATGATAGTCGGAGCTCCTCCAAATGTGACCAGTCAGCAGTGATGTCTGAAATATCTCCATCAAGTTCATTCGACGACAAGTCAAGGTAGGTGACATCACGAAGGACACGCATTTCATTGGGCAGTGGACCTTGTAATCCAACACCACGAAGGTCAAGTCTCGTGACGGTTGTATCTGTTCTATCATCACATTCTATACTTGGATTCCAGCTGCACTCTGATTTCCCAGACAACCATCCCTCAGCTTCTAGGAGACTTGGTTCGTTAAAGCGGTAATATATTACTGCAAGTGCATATCTCTGTTCGATGAATGGGTCAGATGCATCAAGTTCTAAGCGATCACCAAATGCTAGCCAGCACAAAGCCTTCCGTTGATAGGAAGCATCATCTGCAAACTCTTCATCAGTTGATATACCAGAGTTAACTAGTGTCGATCTAATTGAGGCATAGTTATCGTCTTCCAACGCCATGGACTCATTCGATTCATAGCACCAAGTAAAGTCCTCGGGTGCTTTCGTTGGGGTCAGTGTTGGAGTTTTAGAAGGTGGAGACGTCACCTTCACTTCCACTGGCGTTAGAACTTCATCTGAACTGCTACTAGCGGCTCTTGCCAAGCCAACTGACAAACCAATTATAATTGCACAGGATATACATGAGCATATAGCACATAGACTACGCCAACCATCATCTCTTTTCGTTTTACCATCCGAATCTCTTGCGATTTCCATAGTTGGCATGCCATACGGATCATCAACAGGCTGTAGATCATATGCCTCACCATCTTCATCATAAACCATATCGTTTCCTACAACATCATCAAAAGAGTCTTGCTTGAAGTCATCCTGCTTCTTCTTTTTCCTCCTCTTCTTCTCGTACTTGGCATCATCACTGTCCTCTTTCTCTCGCATCTCTAGTCCTTCTTCTTCGTCTTCTTCCAAGGAGCTTTGTGAAGAGTCGGACGATTTCATACCACCCCTTGATTCTGGCTCTGCTGCTGCACCAAACTTTAACCTAACAGCATTACTGTCGGCAACTTGACTACCATCATGTGCTCCTCGTCCAAGACCTTCACTGCCTTTTTCTTCTCCACCACTTCCAAACTTCAATCGTTCTGCATTACTGACATCAACATTAGAAGCACTTTGTACTCGACTTGATGCTGATTCTGACGACGGCCCAAACTTTACCCTCTCCGCTGGGCTCATATCACTATCTTTGGCTGATTGAGCTCCTGGAGCTTTGGCTCCTTTGCCAAATTTGACTGTGTACATATTGAGGAGATATGAAGGTAAGATAATTTCATATCCATCAGATGGAAAACAGAGTAGCAACTAACCTCGTTCAGCATTAGACACATCACTATCATTAGCTGACTTAGCTCCAGGCATTGAAGCTGCTGATTCGGACGACTTTCCGAATTTCACTATGATATAATGAGTATTCCATATAAAGATGAGATACATCTTTCCTGTTGCAGCTAAATAGAAACATAAATAAATACTTACTTCGTTCGGCAGCTGACACGTCACGGGAAGATGCAGCACTAGCTCCCGGCATCTTGGCAGAATCACTACTTCCCTTTGCTCCGAATTTCACTGATAAGAGGAGAATATAACATATTAAGATACAATAAATATGATGTACATTCTATTGAGAAGAGAAATACACACTTACTTCGTTCAGCAGCAGACACGTCTCTGGCTGACGCTGCACTAGCTCCCGGCTTCTTGGCAGAGTCACCGCTCCTCTTTGATCCAAATTTGACTATCAGAATTGGATGACATAAAGAAAAGTGAACAATGAGTGTTCATTATTATTGAATGTTGCAGGAACAACAATCTCCCTTTTTATCATTGTTGATAGATCTTTGTGATATCGGCCTTGCCACCGGAAGTGTTAGACCAGTACCCGGATCAACAGCGTGTGACCTAAAACTTTGTGCTGTAAAACAAGAATGATATATGACACCAACATCAATATCATTCTTCTATGTACAGTGACCAACCAAAAAATAAACACAAAATTGATTAAATAACACAATCTTACCTCTTTCAGCATTTGATAAATCTTCTGTCCTTTCGGCCCGAGCTCCCGGCACTGATGCAGCTGCAGCTACTGACGAAGATGATGCCTCTCCCATCCCAAATTTGACTGATTAATATCAAGCAGTGGAATTAATGAAATGTGTATATATAAAATAAAAATACAATATCACAATACACCTAAACTCACCTCTCTCGGCATTTGACATACTATTTGATGATTGTGCTCCAGGCATACTGGTAGCACCGGCTGCTGCTGCTGATCCATCCCCAAATTTAAGTCGTTCTGCAGGAGATAATTCCGAAACATGTTCGGCATGTGCTCCTGGCATTGAAGCAGCTGCACTTGATGTACCTCCTCCGAATTTCAATCTTTCGCCCGCTGACACATCAGATGGTAATGCCGCTTGTGCACCGGGCATTGTTGCAGCACCACTACTTGATGCTGCTGAACCAAACTTTACGCGCTCAGCATTTGACATATTGGATGGGCCTGCACTGTATGCACCTGGCATTTTAGCTTCTGGTGGCATTTTGGCATCAACTGATGTTAAAGAAGATCCTCTACTAGATTTCTTACTTTTTCTACTACTACCACCCGGACCACTACCAAACTTTACCCTCTCGGCATCACTAACACTATCATTCGATACTGCCACCGCACCCACCAATGCCTCTGGAGGTGACTTTAATCTAGGTGCATCATCATTAGCATTCTTATTGTTAGCAGCCAATAATTCAGGTGGAGACTTAAGTTTGGGTGCACTATCATCACTATTAACAGAAGATCTTGATGATGATGATTTGCTCTTACTTTTAGACTTTGATTTCTTCTTCTTCTTCTTTTTAGCCGCTGATGCTGCGGCTATTCTATCATCTAAATCAGCCATACTTGGAGAAATAATTTTGATGATGTATAAAGTATATATGTGTATCCTTAAAGGGTATCCTGTATTTGACAACGCTGAAAGCCTATCTATTCAATCCACCGATATTTAGACAGTATTGGCAATATGATGATGAAGAGTACTTAATATACTACTCTAGCACCATATCACCATTGCAAAGCAAATAAATATTGGTTGACGATTTATGTGAGCCTATTATCCGTTTGATATCCAAATGGCTCTTAGAAAAATAACAAAGAAAAATGAATCACAATCAGCTTCTTCCTAATATGCTTGATCATAGGCAATACTCGATCGAGGGATAGATGTAGTGATAGTATGTTCATGTATTGTATGACTTGGAGATAATTTCAAAACATATAACACAGAATTGAAATTGGAAAAGAGATATGCAATGAGCACATCGATAATATCAATGACGGCTACCTATTATTTACAAATATACTTCAGTATACTGCTATTCAGCCTTTGCAGATGTATAGATGCATTCATTATTCCATCACTTATACAAAACAATATACATGCACATACCATACATAGACAACAATATAACGAAGCAATAATAACTCATTATATACCTAAACAATATCAATCATCACAATCAACATCCACATCGTTAAATGTATGGTGGTTCGGTGGTACACCGGATGCTGCATCGGAAACATCCACATCTGGTGAAGAATGTGAATTAGTTGCAGTACGAATAGATAAAACATCGGCAAACTCTAGACGGATAGCAGGTAAGTTTAGGTTCTTGCTTGGAGTATTGTGATTTGTTGTTCATTGATTGTAACAACTCACCATGGAGGCGCTCTGTTTAGGTGAAATTGTGGTCAATGCCTCACTGGAGGATGTTTGGAGAATTCTAACCGATTACGATAACCTTAGTACACATGTTCCTAATCTAGTAGCTAGTAAACGAATTCGAAAAGGACCAGGAGAAAATGGAGATGGTACACACAAATGTAGATTATATCAACGAGGATCACAGAAGATTATAGGTTTTGAATTTGGCGCCGACGTAACGATGGATATGCAAGAGAAGATTGTTGTTCCTGGGAAGGAGATTGGCAAGATTGACTTGTCACCCAACAATATGTTTCCCGAGGAACGACGGATTGACTTCAAATGCGTAGATTCACAAATGTTCTCAGAGTTTGACGGTCAATGGAGAGTTGTTAGCATGCCAGATAATCCATTTACTGGTGAGGTAGAAACTACAGTGAGTTATATCGTGGATGTTAGACCAAAAGGACCTGTACCAGTAGGGGCTCTTGAGTGGCGGATACGAGAAGATGTACCCACCAATCTCAGAGCCGTCAAAAAAGCCAGTGCGGAGGTTGGAGCGGCTGGCGTGATGGAAATGAAACCTGGTGGACCTAGTAAACTTGGCAAGGCCTTATCTAATCTTACAAGATTAAAGGGCAAGGAGACTAAAGAAGAAAGTTCTATGAATCCAGTGGACTTTGCAGATTTTATCCTCGACTATGAGAATGAGACGCTAGGAGCTTATATAGACGAATGAATAGAGAATGATTAATATAACATCCTTTTGATTTAGTATCCTCTTACACTCTTACACTTACTTACAAATCTATGGCAGTACTAACTTTTTCGCATTATTCTTCCGTTTTGATACAAATCACAAGTATGTAAGATCCACTAGACCTCCAGCATTCATAACTTTGGAGTAACCCATTTGTTCTAATACTACTTTTGCTTTACCAGCACGTCTTCCTGATCTACAATATATTATCACAGGTTTGGTTTTGTCGGGAAATAATTGACTACTTTTTTGTATTAGCTCTGAGCAATCCTCTAATGTACAACTAACATTGACAAACGGTCTTGATTCAAGTTTGGCATCTTTTACTTTCTTCTGGTGTTCTACAATCAAACAATACTGATCCAGGCTCATTGGCAGCAGCTAATATTTCTTCTGGTGTGTGAGACGATGGCATAATTACGTATAATTTAGTATTAGTGATGAGATGTACTGTGGTTTGCTTGGTGATAATCACTTATTTTCTGGATATAAAGAACAATATCATATACATGAACACGACTTTGCTACTAGCAACTAATAATATAATGAGTCAACTTAATCCAATGAGCTAAATAGAAGCATCGTAACTGACAGTAGTGTGCTAAAACTATGCAATATCGTACAGGCATTTTTTTTTTAGGTTTTAGGATACCCCGCACGATAAAAATATTACTCCTTCCGCCCGGCCAATAACGATGCACCGAATAACCGGCGGCGGCGGCATAAATCAAACCAATATAGTTAGTTGATATTATGTGTAGCAAAGTGGATTGCAATCAATGTGGTAAAGCAACGATGCTGATGTCTATACCTTATCTCTTTCGTGATGTGTTGTCGATTGTCGGTATTACAATATGCACTCAAGAACCCACACGGTGTTGAAAAGCAGCACACTGCCCCCCAATATTTAATGGTTTCATAATATTCTCACATATATACTTTTCTCTACTCATGTAGCTGACAAGGTTGTGGTATACTTGGTGAGTATTTCAGGTTCGATAGGCTCCATCTTATCGATTTGTTTGTGCATCATATCTTGTAACTTATATCCACGCTCACCCCAATTCACTCTGTGTGACATTTTACAATACCGACACAACAATGTTTAGTAAGATGTGCTTTGTATGGTATCAATGAAGAAGATCGCTGTCCAAACTGGAGGGAAGGAATAAATACAAATAAATACAAAAAAAAACAATGCACGCAATGTAGGAGGAAAAGGAAATGAATCTCAAAACTACAACTCTACCAAATGATTTTAAATGATGCTAGATTAGTAAATTGTATGCATTGGTCATTTATGAAACTTAATCAACATTGGAAAAGCAAAAGATTATCCCGGTAGGTAATGATATGCAAAGGATACAGCATAGAAGAACCCCGGAGGTATGCTATGCTATATGTGAAGGATACCTTGTATTATTACTTCCAATTGAGAATGGAAAGGACATGATGATTGTAACATAAAAAGAAGAGTCTTTCAATAGCATTACAGTTTGCTGTTCAAGTAATCTAATATGTATTTGAAAGATCCCGTTATCAGTGTGAGTGTGTGTTGTGAAGGATACTCGTGATTGAAAAGCCGAAGATATTTTGGTCATTTATTTCAACTCTCATAATTTTATCATTTATCTCTACATCTCTCGACCCTAACAGATACGATGGTGCTTTATAATAGTTTCTTTTGTCGAAGGTTGCATTATTATGCTGTATCAAGGAATATACGGACGTTCAGCGCTAGCGGAAGTACAAAGCGTATCGTTGATTTGCGGAGTGATACAGTAACACAACCATCTGCTGCAATGATACAAGTTGCTAAACAAGCCATTACAGGAGATGATGTCATGTCAGAAGATCCAACAGTTAATGAATTGGAAGAATATGCTGCTGATTTATTTGGAAAAGAAAAAGCGTTATTTTTACCTACAGGGACGATGGGTAATCTATGCGCAATCATGGCGCATTGTCATTACAACAAATCAGCAGAAATTATACTAGGGAAGAAATCTCATATAAATATTTATGAAGGTGGAGGGTATGCCAATATAGCGGGTGTTAGTTGTAAACAAATTGATGAAGATGAAAATGCAATGTTTTCTATTGAGGATATAAGAGATTCTTTCCATGTCGATAATGACGACCATTACGCATCGTCAACTTTGATATGTTTGGAAAATACACACAATATGCTGGGAGGAGTTGCATTATCATCTTCGTACATTGATACTATTGGAAAATTAGCACATGATGAGTGGAAAGAGCATGATATGAAAGTACATATTGATGGTGCAAGGATATTCAATGCAGCGGTAACACAAAACATATCTGTATCAAAATTATGTGCCGGTGCCGATTCTGTTTCGATTTGTCTATCCAAAGGACTAGGAGCCCCAATGGGATCAATTCTTGTTGGAGAAACCGAATTTATTCGACTTGCACGCCGAGCTAGGAAGCGGTTAGGAGGTGGAATGAGACAGGCAGGAGTTATGGCTTCTATGGGGATGTATGCGTTGCAGGAAAATGTAGATAGATTAGCTTATGATCACAAAAGAGCACAGAGATTAGCAAAAGAACTTCAAGATATAGGTTGTTGGTTACCACGAAATGGCCAAGTTGATACAAATATAGTATTCTTTGCTCTTCCAGATGATTGCAAAGTGACAAAGGAAGAACTACCACCACTATTATATGAACAGTACGACATCAAGATTGCTGGTGGGTATTCGTCTGGCGGTAGACTGTTCCGATTAGTCACTCATATGGATATAGATGATGAAGGTATTGATGCAACAATAGAAGGTATCACTAGTATATGTACATAATATCAAAGAGAAGCTTCTTATACCAGTTTTAGCCATTAAGCTCGGCCAATGTTTGTTTATTAAGCTCCCATTGACTCTCTCCAACATCTAAATCCCTCGATGGCAACCTCTGCTACAATTAGAATGATGATAATCCATTCGAGGACGCTTGCATGATGGTTGTGTGCTGCTTCCATGAGGATAGAGTTTAGATCCTTCAGTACTGACAGTCTTTTATCTAACAGAGTGATTCGTGTGTTGACATCGAGATACTTGATACTTTTTTCGTACTCCGGTTCAAATCTATCATCTTCCCAGAACTAACGAGATATTGCATTAGGAAATGAGTTGCAAAATACTTATGCTCAAACTTGTGCACTTACCTCTTCTGGAAGATGGGTCATCACGATTTATGAACATGAAGAAAGATAATAGTAACGTATGTTAGTACATAACGAATAAGGGTTTACAAAGGCAATCGAATAAGGGTAAACTAATGACAAATGAAGCGGCCAAGTCAACCAAAACGTCTATTGAGCACATGAATTTAACAAACCTGGGGTATCCAACAAGTTGGTCTCAAGATTGATTGCGTTGTTGAGCAGATAAAGACGCCCAACTTCAACATTTATCTCTCTTCTACTTAAGTGTAATGAACCATATTTAGCCAAGTCTTCAGGTATATGGGCATTACGTACTATTGCGCTTTGCATACGCCATTCTAATATGCTTAAGTTGGCTGACTTGGCGACAGCAAAGCTCACTGCTAACTTCTCACCTGCATCTCTTGTCTGTAGCTCCACTACATCTCGATGCCAACGAAATGTATCGCTGTAACAGAAACCTAATTCATCACATGCACTATCGATTGATTCGGCGTTGTGTTTCAGGCCAACTACTTCTTTGTAATACAAATTCTTTTCCATCCACAGCTTCTCCGTTTCTTCATTCTTAAAATTCCAGAAGACTACGGCGCCGAAGCTAAACACAAAGACTTCAGGCATTGATGGACAAGTGTTTTGACCAATGTTGTTGTCTTCTCCCGGTGGCAATTGTTCTTCTTCTCCTGCACTAAACATATGATTGTCATCAACCGGTAACCAAAGTCTAATAACATCATAACAGTCCATTATCTCCCAGTCAGATGTTAATGTTTGATAGATTACGTTCATCAACTTCTTCAGATTATACTCATCATATTCACAATGTACTCCGACTTCATCAATGGTGTATGATATGTTTAAAGAGAGAGAGATATGTATTGATATAAGGGGGGGACATAATAACAATAACATGTACACTTTGCAAAATATGACAATCATCGACTTACTTCTTCCCTTCCAAGTAGCAAAGTCTTGTCTCTTCCTTCTGAAAGAACGAACATTCTTGCGTTGTTTTATCTTCTTGACTTGCAATACATCATCTGATTCTATAATATTGTTTACTTTCGTTGTTGTACGATATTGATGTTGATGTTTATATCTATTACCGACCAGTCCTCTTTCTGCCGCCGATTCGGCTGATCTATTATGTATAAGAGGAGTATGTTCTGATGATGGCATACTTAGTATGATGAATAGGAGATTGTTAGGCGGAATTGATTACCTATTGAAATGGGGGGCGCGAGTGCGCGCGCGAGGAGAAAAAAAGGATACCTACTTCTCTACTCCTCTATCTCCTTATTCTTCTCCGAGTAAGTTGTAAATGATTAATAATTATAGTGCTGTTTGGATCAGCAAGATACTTCGAAGAGGACAGTAGATGTACTCCTAGTCAAACATTCTCTAGTTTTTAAAAATGCCAATACCATATATCCATAAATAACATTTACATGTATACTCCACCGCTTTTTTTAATCCCTCGTTTGTTCATCCTTTTCAACATGACCTTAGTCTGAGCATCAACTTGATCACTTAGTTGCGATCTTAGACTAGCCAAGGTAGAATGCGAGGATTGTCCTCTTGCTCCATAAATACCCGCCGGGCGTGACTGCATTCTTCTTGAATTGCTCCTCTGGATGAAATCTTCGGTCATGGCAGACAAACTCGATGAGTCACCGCGCATAATCTTTTCATGAGTGGTACTACCTCTACTACTCGATACCTTTGATTGGTTCAAAGCTGCAATGGCGGCCGAGACTACATCTGTAGTCATCCTTTGAACCTCAGAGTCTGATAGAGTACTTGATATAGATGCCGCATCTCCATCTTGATCAGGAATGGAGGGCATAGATGTCTTGTTGATCAATTCTGTTTGCTTTGCAGCAGCCATCTCCAACAAAGTAGTAGTTGATGGAGACATTTCATCTGTCATCGAAAGACGTCGTCTTGACTCCTTAGTGGCAGCAATCATTTGTTCAAGCATGGCAGATTGAGCTAACCACTCCGCGGCACTTTCTTCCGGTAGAGATTTAGCAATATCGTAATAGGGTAGCAAGGTAGTAACCGGCGGAGCTGGTCGAAAGACAATCTCGGGAGGTGTTACTGATCGTGCCTTCTTGGGGGGAGGGGATAATCCCAACAATGTCGAGGCCGTGTTCTTCTTCCTCTTCTTCTTCTTCTT
>Ga0214480_100138_pt1 | contig 32766 bp, 27 predicted proteins | sample M1_20Mar14CPVII9_3_FD_165042 | JGI IMG/M metagenome (GOLD analysis project Ga0214480, IMG submission 165042) | Marine eukaryotic communities from Monterey Bay, California, United States - M1_20Mar14CPVII9sort6BwellE17 | ecosystem: Environmental > Aquatic > Marine > Unclassified | place: USA... | reverse complement strand
GACTTAGACTTTCTCGACTTCCAATAAATAGCTTTTTCAAAGCATATAGTGGGTAAAGAGAGCCCTAAAAAAAGTGATGTGATAATGTTAATTGCTCTGTTATATACATAATTTACATCCAATGAAGGTGACCAAAGGTGTGGACGACCAAGAATGGGAGCTTGATGATTGCGTACCTTTTTCATAATCCGTGACACATATTTGAAGCATACGATACTATGTATCATTTTGACAGCACAAGTATTTTTTAATCAAAAATGGAAGGTGCACAGTTAATTACCCTTACCTCACAATTAAACAATTGATAATATGTTTGATATTGGTATTGATATGTTGCGAGGTCGTGATGATGATGATAATTCGTCTACTGTATCGTCCGGCGATGGGAGTAGTGATGGTTCATCTGAACATTATTCCCAAGATGGTGCACCACTTGATTTAGATGGTACACCACAACTAGCTCTTGAACTATTACCAGAATCAACGCTTGAACAACAAAAAGCTATGGATGAATTTGTTAATGCACCGAGTCGAGATAAGTGGTTAGAATTGGTTGAAAAGATGCGTCTACAGCGAGAGGAACAAATGCTACAATTTTATTCAGATAATCCTAATGTTAATGAAAATACAGTACATCGTATACCCGCTGACCCACCGCTGGATACGGAAGAGGAAATTGCATTTAATGATGCACATGAAAATGATGATATGCGAGGATGGTCAATGCGTGCTAATGAGCAAGATGAGGAAGTGTCTCAGCAATTAAAGTCAATGTTGAATAATTCATTTCGATATAATGCTTATACTCGAAACAATAATGGAAATGACGGTATATTCATCCTTGATGATAATAATAGACGTGGTGGTAATGGCCAGGGCTTTACATCACATTCACCCAAACCATTAGTGATAAGTCGACGTATGATGATGGGCATCTTTCTACTTGGTTTTCTACTTGGTAGTGTTGTTATAGTAGTTAGTTTTTACTTTGATAAGAAACCAAGAAAAGAGCTTAACATACTCAATGTTGGTCTTCGTGGTCAAGGTACAAATAGTACTAGTAATATAATTGAAGAAATGGGAAAGTATTCAGAGACAAACATTAATCAAGATGAAGGTAAGTATACATTATAAACAATGTTTGTATTTTCCTATAATATGCATCATAACTTATATAAAACTTTGTCTGTGACAGTGGACTTTTTGGTCAAAGAGGATTTATTGGAGATTGCTAAATTCTGCGGTCGATGTCACTGGAAGAATGCTAAAGGTATAAATTGCAATCAAAGAGTAAAATGGGAAATGGAAAACTACCAAATGACAGAGATTGAGGCAAAGAGAGCAAATATTAAGCACTGTGAAAAGAATTCAGATACATGTCGATACGATGGTGACCAGTGCTAGACTCCGATCATATAAATCAATATTGGAGTTAGTAAAATCTTTGCAAATGAAGTTGTGTTAGACCAACAGATAACAGAAACATTAACTTTAGTAGGGTACAAACACAAGATGATCTTTTCATTGTCACCAAATACAATTCGAATACCCAATACTGTTTACCACCAACCAGATGAATAGGGATGTAGAGCTAGTGTATTGGTCGTATTATTCTTGTTCTCTTGTTCGACATGAGTTGCAAGTACCTTCCTCGACCTCAACAAGTAGTCCATGACGTTATCCTCCGTGAAGTCCCGGTCTCGAGTAAGCGGTGGGAATGATGATATGAAAAGCTGCTTCATTAATACAGAAGCAGTATGAGGAGTGTAACCATTGTCAGCGAGATACTCTCCGAACCACTGTCCAAGTTCTCTAGATGCTTCGTCCTCAACCTCTCTATTAGCACCCTTCATTGAGTTAAGAACATCGATTAGCTCATCCTTTGAAAACACTAGATGTTTTGGATCATTCCCAGTCTCTGAGAGTCCTGATATAACCCGATCATACAAATCCAGACGAAATTTAAAAGTCTCTCCTGCACCTTTAGCGAGTAAATCAAGATGATCCTTCTCTTCCTCATATGTCTTAATACGAGGTGTGATAGCAGGCTTGCCATGAAGGCCTCGATCTCTATTAATTTCGAAGGCCATTTCGGGATCCACTACATCTCCATCAAGGATCTTCTGAAATAGCGCATCATCCTCTCCAGGTAGCTTTCGTTTACCAAGAGGAGGCTTGGGCTTTTGTTTACCCATCTGAGGGTTCCACATAAGTGGAGAATTGGCTATTATAGGTACAGAGTATAATATGTGAGTATAAACAATGTGCATAAGATGTGTTCATCTTATATTGTAAAACAACCATTGGAACTTACCTAATGCTGCCAAGACAGAGAAGGCTATACCGCATATGATTGCAATATTTGTGCCGGCAGCGTCAGCTAGAAGTCCAAATGCCCACGGAGCCAGAGCCATTCCAAAGTTCTTGAAAAGTTTAATAGGTTCGGTAGAGAAAAGTAAGATGTGAGTATAAAAAAAGTGCAGAGATATGTTCATGCAAGATAATATCTTACCATTGATGAATTGTTCAGTCCTTGGACATAACCAATCTTGTCCTCTGGAGCAATGACGTCCAACATCGGGCCCGTTGTGAGTTGACTAAGCACAGTGAAGGGGAAGCCAGCATACATCACAAACACAAAGAACCCAAACGTTAAAGATGTAGCCGGAAAGTTGGCAATCATTAATAGGAGTCCTGTCACAACCGCAGTGCATAAGTTGCCAAATACACAAGTACCGGCAACCCCCACTTTTGAGAAGGTCCATGGAGTAACTTGAGTTGACGGGATCACCAACAATGCTACACAAACAGATAGCCATTGATATGCAGTAATAGTCATGATCGGTTCCTCTCCCTTTGCTACAAAGTCACCATAGAATGTTTGTAATGCTAGAGGTGATAAGCAAAGTGGGAAGAGGCCAGTAGATCCAATGTTATCAAGAAGAGCTCCTCCAACGATGTTGTACATGACTGGCTTGGCAATTGTCTCTGGTCGTACTACTATCTCTTCTTCGTCATCATCATCATCCACTACAAGTTTGTCGGCCACATCTTCATCTAACCTTCCGTCTCCGGGCTCAATCATATAAATATGACTTGTTACACAAGATATAGCCATCAATATGGCACCGATCCATAAAGGGGCGAATAACCCGAAGTCATTCATTAGAACTGCTATGATCCCTCCTCCGCTATTGCCTCCCACAAAACAGCCAACAAGTACTCCAAGCATTTCATTCTTCCTCTTTTGATTATGTTCTACATCGCCGATATACGCCATTCCTACTGGTAAGTTGCCTAAGAAGAATCCGAAGGCAAAGTTTGATGCACAGAAACCCCAGAATGTGTCTTTTGTGTAATATTTGATAATGCTCCCGACTGTTGATATCCATCCCAATATCAAAAGTAACTTCTTTCGACCAAACTTATCAGATAATTGTCCAATGAAGACAGACGCAATAGCAACCCCAATCAAAGTACACATAGGAAGAAAGTAGGTAGCACTGTTGAAACCGAACGGCTCGGTGGACTCGAATGAGTCTTCATATCCACTGTTTGGGTTACACATAATTGCAAAGTTAGGATTGAGCATCTTTGTATTGATGGCTGATGTTGTGATAATAAAGTTGATACTCCATAGACTATACTTGGCCGCATCTTGTTCAGTGTGCTATTATTATATATAGTGTATAACATATGCGAAATGTGTATTGGTGAATAAGATATGATGGAAGAGATGCACATATCACGTGAGCAAATATTGCAATGATTGATATGATCACTCAATATGAGTACTGAACACTCACCAGTCTATAATGACGAGGTAACCGATATTTCTGCTGTTTCCATTCTAGATATTTATCTCTCCATGTTCCACTGATGGTATCAGTAGTACTTATAATTTTTGATGACTTCTTATCATTGACAGCTGATGATTTCATTAATTCAACAACCTCGTCTCCTTCACCGATGACCTTCGTAACCTCCACGACCGTAGATCCATTCTTTTCTGACATAGTTATGGTGTATCAGTTGTACCATATATGGATAGAAGCTTCATTCAATAGCTAAGCTTTCATCAAATTATAGGCCAAATATCAAATTACTAAATTTGTTTTCATGCATTTTTTTACGGTAGTATCCTATGGATATGGCTGGGCTCATCACTTTCACTAGGTTAAAGCACGCCCATCATGGGGAGACAATACCAATCGTGTATGTCGTGCTACATATGGTAATGACCACGAAGAATGGGGAGAATGGAGAGCCATAGGTAACAATGATGATACATGGGCGCTATGAGATATTCGATCTTAGGCATATGAAATCATTTCTGCTAGATTACTGTATTATGCATTAGCTCTCTGTAAAGGTAAATATTGGAGTACCTGCCAGTACTAAATCTTGAGTTTAAATGTTGGAGTACCTGCTACCCTTAAAACATCCTGAACAACCTTCTTTGAGCCGGCACAGACGCTACCTTTTCCAAATCTCATTTCTAACTCCTTTCCATCTCCTTTAACCTCTCTTGCATCTAAAACTACACCTCCTGCCTCACGTACTAATACCATGCCAGCACATACATCCCATGGACCTCCGTAGCCGTGTTCATAGTAACAAGATACTTGGCCAGAAGCAACATGTGCTAAATTCTGTGCCGCTGACCCAGAGGCTCTGTACCCTCGCAATCCTGCTCTTAGCCATTTCTTTACACGATCAGTTGATTCATCTACAAAATCATCATATCTATAATGTCCAATATTATTAACTAATAAACAATCTCGTACAGATGTTGCAACATTATCAATTCGTACTGGTTGATCGTTTAGAAGAGTGCCTTTACCACTACCCTGTGCTGCTTCATATAATGAATTCGTGAAAGGGTTGTAAACTACTCCTACTCGAGGTATTGACTTATCCATAAAGCCTATGGATACCGCAACAAAGGGATACTTTCAATATTGTTCGTTTTGTTTGGGAGAGGATGATATATGAGTTAGATATATCGGTTCGTCTCTTGTATATTAATATTCGCAATGTACATTTATAGTAATAATGTAATAGACAACTCACGTTGTGCACAAAATTGGTTGTTCCATCAATTGGGTCCACTTTAATTGATGAAGTTGTTTGCAGTTGTTAAGAAAACATAGAGTTGTTGCATATAATATACATAAGATAACTCATCACAAATACATATTACAGAGCATATAAGTTGCAACAACTCACCACACCAAATCCTACCAGCAGGAAATAGCTCATCCTGTTTACCAGCTGCCGATTCGGCCTGATCTTCTTCACCAATAATAAGATCATTCGGAAACGCATCCTTTATCATTTGTGTTATTACCTTTTCAACCCGTGTATCCGCCTCCGTTACTAAGTCTACTCCCTGGAAAGGAGAGGGAGAGAAATATTCTTAATATTAGATACAAACTCAATATCGAATAGAGTATTTGGTATCACTTTGACTGCAAATGTAAAACAAACAACAGTAATGTTTTACAGATAAATCAAATCATATAAACAAATACATACCGATTTTACCGCAACTATCGCCGAGTTAGCCGATCGACCGCCACCGTTACCATTTGAGTATGATCTTATTATCTCACCAGCCTTCTGGAAGATGCGCGTTCATAGAGTGAGATAGAGTAACTTCAGTAGATATGTGGGTTGAAAAGGCAATCAAGAAAGTACGATAAACTAAATCCAAATGATGAAGTAGTAGTGTCACTGATACTTCATATATTGAACACTTGAATTCATATGACAACAATACTAACGCGGACTTTCCAGTGCTGCTGATTTGGCCAGTGAGAGCTCAGCTTCATAGGGAGACGTCATTTTTTTTTTTTTTTTTTTATGAGCTCTTAGATGGCTGAGACATAAAGAAGCTGAGCTCCTCTCATTATGATAATGACGATGAAATGAGAGATTAAACATTCTTCTCTGCCGGCCATTATGTGAGAGTGATTGCCTAAACAGTGGAGAGTTCAGTTCTATATTACAGCTTGCTCACTGATAGATTTAACTCTCTGCTGGTGGTGGTCTGGTGACCACCAATATGGGCCAACAAAGTGCGAGACGAAAATGCCTGCGTTAGTTATGATGTCCTCCACGCAACCGCTGCCTCCCAATGATGATGGTAGATCATCTCTACGGCATAGATTTGTTCGTCTTAATCCTAGATTTCATCGCGATGAGACGCTTACTCTTTTAAAGGTGAGTAAAACACAATGCACATGCACATAATTTGCAGTAACTTTTGATGGATATGGTACTTATCATGTGGATATTGATGCTTCTCTTCAATCCAGTCTGAAATTACACAACAGTCACAACTACAAGTTAACAACAGTGAAGAGTTTCCACTACCAATACCATGGCTTAACTCTAAACATCAAGGCATTGAATTCTTTGCAATACCTGGAAGTTTCAACTTAAATCGCTCCCAATCATTTCAGACTGGAAGAGTATATGGTATGGATGTCACAAGTGGTGCCGCAGTCGGTGCACTGCTTCTTGATTTATATGATGATGTGGATAGTAGAACAGATATTGTTGCATCAACTAAAGATGATACCGATGAGGATAGTACACCATTGCGTGTACTAGATTTATGTTGCGCACCTGGTCTCAAGCTATGCATGATGGCAGATCTATTACCATCATCATCCATGGTTGTTGGCGTTGATATATCATCACAACGAGTATCATTATGCAAGAAAATCATCAAGAAGTATCATATCGATGAAGCTACCTGTGGACACAAACACAGCAAAGATGACACTTCAAAGAGTTCAAATACAATTCGTTTATACTGCACAGATGGTACAACTTTTGGCATGAATGGTACACAAGAAGGATTGGTATTTGATTCAAATACAGCATTACTAGAAAATGAAAGTAAAGGGAAACGAAAACGGATGAATAAAAGTGCGAGAGCAAGGGAAAAGCGTAAATTGAAAGAGTTACAGCAAAGAGAAGAAGAAGATGCAAGTGATGATTCAAAACCCAGTGATATTGATGTTGATACCAGCATAACTACAGCAACCGAGAAGGTAGAGGCAGCTTGTACTAGTGAACAGAAGAGAGATGACGGCCTCAAGCCGCTGCCACATCTATCTTTTGATAGAGTGTTGATTGATGCGGAATGCAGCTCTGATGGGGCGATTCGGCATCGAAACATAGAGAAACAGCAATCTTTATCTTCTTCAATGCCGTCAAGGATTCCCACATGGAATGATACAAACATGAATGAGTTGATTGATCTACAGAAGCGTCTCATCGAATCAGGGTTTCGTCTACTGAAAAGAGGAGGTATTATGGTTTACTCTACTTGTTCTTTATCGTCAATGCAAAATGAACAAGTTGTTCTTTGGTTACTGAACAAATACAAAGCTGCTTATATTATACCAGTATCATTTACTTTTCATTACAAATCATCATTACAAGATTTTCCTTTTATTGAAAAAGGGTCTATTCATGGAACAGTTCGGTTTAATCCATTGGACATAAAGGAATCAAAGCATATACTTCCAGGAAGTGGTTTCTTCTTGGCAAAGATTGGAAAAAGAGATGATATGTCATAAGCTTGATTGTCCCGCTAGGCTATATAACTTAACACTAATATCTTTCACATCAGTATATATACTTTTGTATTTATGCACAGCACTCAGCTCTGGATTTCCCAACTAATCTTCCACAATTTGAACAATGGTGCTCAACATCTTGGCACGAAGGACAGATGAAGGGGATCCAAAATAGAGGGCTTTCAAGTAATACATGCATACATGATGAGTTAAAGCAGTGATATAGTCAATCATTCATATAATTATATACTCACAAAAAGCAAAGTAATAATATGAGGACACTGATTAATGTACAATCGCCACAATTATAGTTTGTTCTCGTCTTTCCTGTTTGTGAACAGTACAGACATGTTACATTTACAGGTCGAGATCCCAAATCACGTCTTGGTGGATGATAAGATGAAGCAGCAGCGGGTTGCTGTGTTGGCTGTGTTGCTGCCACCGAGCTTGCCGGTTGATATGTTGTCTCTTGTACTACTCTTCCATCACTATAAGTAGTTGTTTTAGTTTTTGCAATCATACCAGGTGGAGGTATTGTTGTTGGTTGAGGAGGTACTGAAGAGTTCATAGGAATTGCAGATGCCATGACAACAGGTATCTCCTCGTCGTTATTATCAAGAGGAGGAGCTGAAGCTGCAACTGTCTTTACCGTCATACTGATTGTTTCAAGATACTATAACGATAGATAACGATATTACTGTGTGTTTGAAGTTGTATTTATTTCAATATTGATTGATAAATTATGGCGACGATAGTAACCCAGAAAAACTTATTCTCTAGTAGTGATAATTAATAATAGAATGAACTGATGCAATACGTCTTGTAGGAGCACGAATAGAGGGTCGATAATAATATGGTGGCGTGCAGAGAGTATTTATGAGAGTGTAATGGATATAGCGGTATCCTTTCAGCAAGAAGAAGAAGTTAATAATTAGGTAGTATGTAAACGTCGCCAATGCATTAGTATTTACATCAATAGCCAGTATCAAGAGTAAGTCTAGTCTAGAGGAGAGTGGCTACAAATGTCTGGTACGACATTTGTTATCTGGTCTATTTTGTACAGCTAAACAGCTAGACATATCTTCTTAATCATCATTTTAACACATTCCTACCATTGACTCGTTATCCCACAAACATTAACTTGAACATTAACTTCTTGACCCTAATAGAAGTCATATGACAACTCTCCTCCTCTCATTCTACCACTGTTCAGAAGATCTTTGAGAGTCAACGTTCCCCTAGCTCCCCTAGTTCGACGACGTGGCAAATACTCATCAGAATATGAATCATCCGTGTTCATATGATAACGAGAATGTTCATGTCTCTGAGATCGATAACCCCTAGGCCTACGACGGCTTCTCCTCTCCTTATCAACATATCTATCACCACGACGAGAAGAGTAACGAGGACCACGACGATAGTGATAGTCACGCTCATAAGACAATTCTGACATTGAATCAGATGAGTCGTAGTTATGGTAATATTCACGGTGTCTACGGTCACGCCCATAATATCGCCTCTCTTCATAGTCCCTTGACTCGCTAAAGGACGATACACTTGGAGCACTTGATGATCTAATACGGCGAGACATGTCCTGTCGATTAGAGGATCGACCACCACTCCTATGCCCTACTCTTTGACGAGCATATTCAACAACATCCTTATGCTCCTTTTCAAACTCTTCATATAGTTGTGATATCTCTTCATAGCTGACTCCTGCATCATTCTCCTTCACGCCCCTACTGTTCGGCTTCATCTCGCTCTTTCCATCAGATGGCTCCTCACCATTCTTGATAGGGAAAGGTGACTCGTGGATCTTACGTTGCAACTCTCTTACACACTCATCATCTAGTAGATTATCATACGCACTGCTGTCATCCGACGATGATGCAGGTGACAAGACACGGCACTCTTCGTCTTGCTCTTTTTGAATTGGAGATGAGTCAGTGCCACTGCTGCAATTGCTACTCTTTGCAGCATCACGGCGTTCCTTCCTCCTACTTGCTCTATATACATCAGCGGGCATACGCACAGTGGAAGGAACTGAAGCAGACCAATCCATACCACGATACTTCTCACGGCGGAGCCACTCTTTCGCTTGTTTTCGTTCCATTTCATACTCCTTGGCTCGCATCCTACTCTTCTTCTCATTAACATCAGTTGCAGCCTCAACTTCTTCCGCCTTCTTCTTCTTTTCCTCTTTCTTGGCACGCTTCAAAATCTTTTTGTATAGTGCATCACAAACAACGCATTCATCAGTAATAGTACCATTCTTGGTAGCCAACTTGGGCATCTCGCATACATCACACATTGCCTCGGGAGCATCAGTATACTGTGGCAACTTGAACTCCTTATCCTGTAGTTTAGAAGACAATATCTTGGTGGCGATTCTACTCTTGTCTTCGGGTGTCAAGTATTTGGTTATCAACTCGACAGTGATTTGATCAGGTAGAGCTGTAATGGAGCTGGTAACATCTCCAGAAGATGTTGGTTCTACGATATCAGTTGGAGTCTCAGTAGCCTCCTTCTCATTGGTTGTAGGAACAAATATCATATCTTGAACAGCCTGGTTGAGATCAAGACTAGGTACTGTATTCTCAAATAGATTGCCTGTCTTCTCTTCTTGAGCCGTCATTACTGTGGGTGTGTACTTGGTCTTAACATTCAAAGTGGATCGTACAGTATCAATCTGTTTGATAACTGCACAAGAAAGGGTAAAAACCACATGAGTATAAAGCTCTTGTGCATATCATACATTCATAAACAAAAATTAGAAACAATACTTACAGTTTTGTGCCATATCCTTAATGCTCTCGGCAGTATGAATCTCTTCCTCTTTTGTAACATCAACAAATGCTATATCCTTCATTGTTATATTCTGCTTTGTAATTGTATCATCATCTGTAACATCATATATGATGTTACCCCCAACAAGTGCCTCGAGTACCAAGTCATCAGATTTGCCTTGCTGAGCTGTTGCAACTTCTTCCTTGGCTTTCTCATTGGCTTCTTTAGCTTCCTCTTCGGCAGCCCTAGCATCGGCTTCAATCTTTGCTTTCTTAACAGCAGCATTAGCTTTAGCAACTTCACTCGCAGCCAACAACGCCACACTCCATTGCAATCGAATCAACTTTCCTCGAATCAATGACTGGATCTTAGTAGCGGCATCACCACGAATGATACGCTTATTCTCACGATATTGTTGATAAATCTCTGACAAACCTGCCTTTTCTTGTGTAGATTTTGGCATTGTACCATGTTCCTTTAAGAATGTATCTTCATAGGATGTTATTTGGATACGATACAAACGACAATCGGAGAGTATCTTTAGACGTTGTTCTGAGGTGATACGACCATAGAATGTGGCGGCGGCGGCAGCTTTATCAGCAGAGGATAGAGCACTATCATCATCGCTAAAACTACTTGCAAATGATAAACATGGTTCATCAACTGAACTACCCACGCTTCCCTCGAATAGTGAGTCTATGACATTGGGTACGAATCGTACTTGCTTCTTGTTATTAGTTGAAGTATCCTTGTTGTCAATAGATGCTACCGATGATAGATCTTGCAATATAAACTTGGAAGCCTCAGATGTTTTATTATAGAAACCAAACTTAGTCTGACGTTCAACTGCTGGTGGTGACTTTGGTAGCTCGATAGTGGATGCAGTTGGTGTGATTATAGTATCAGCAGTGGCAGTTGGCAAAGAAGTAGTACGATCACAACAAAAGTCTGTAATCTTTTCATCGTTTAATTCAATTTCATCATCTTTGAGTGTCGTAGTATTGACTTTCTCCTCTTCTTTAGGTGGTGGTGGTACTACCGGCTTTGTAGAGTTGAAGAACTTTTGTATATCCAATGTACTATATAAACATTCTGATCCACAAAAGCTAGATGGCGGTGATACTCCCTTTGTCTTTGTTGATGAAGATACTTCTACAGGTGTTTGTGGTTTGATTGTAGTAGTAGACGTCGATGGCATCGTATTATTATCAGTAGTACCTGTTGCTACAACACTTGGACTAGTACGCTGAGATTGAACATTTTGTACAAAGGTCAAGTTCCTTTTGTTTAGAGCAAGCATTGTATTGAAAGAGATATGATATGTTCAAATATTATGTTATCAATTGCAATACTCAGCCACAGCGCAAATCGAGTTTATTATGCTAGCCTCGATGAATAGAGGTGCATGTAGTTTGATAGTGGAGAGTTGGATATTTGATGGACATCGGCCAATTTATTATCATAATTTTTGGCCTTAAAGATCCAACTTGCCATTTATAGTGGACTCCCTATTACCCAAAGTCCATCATAGATTCTTACCCAATAGTTGGAGAGAATGTGCCTTTCACTCTACCATCCCGAAATCTTCCATGACAATGAGCCCACATTATCATCAAACCTAAGTGTGTAAGGTATTTAATTTGATAGCGTATTCGTATGCAATATCGATTTTTTGAAGACAATTGCAGAGTAAGTACCAGAACGAGAAAACTCATTATTTCTTATTAATTGAATTCTTAAACATAATTTGTGTATTTATATATTGCACTCTGGGCTGTTTACTATAAGTGGTGGATGGTCCAGGTTTACATTACTATTAACTGTACGTTTTTATTTGAGAGATGCGAGATATATTGCAATAAGAACAAGATATACAGACCTTCGACTCTAAAATCTAAAACATTTGCAAGTAAAACATATACTACTAAAGCGAAGTTGTAGGTATCATCGTATATACTCAGAGATACTAGGGTTTGTGTAGAATGCATAGTATTAGGATTTAGATTCATTATTTCTGCTGACAGTTTCCTATGATAGCATACATCTATCTTCTAACTTTTCTTATTATACTTCATCATAGGATGCGGGAAGATGAGAATTTTCTAAACAATTGTCGATCAATGTTTTAAAAACTTGATGTTGCTACTAAATTCTTCCAATGGTATTACGAAGGTAGGTCTGCCCTTATAATTTGACGCCTTGTGTGTAGGACGTCTGTATCAACTTCGTTGTTTCTTCTTTATAATCTTCAACTTCTAGCTTACTTCTTCTTCTTCTTTGTTCAATAATGTGTTACCGTCTAGGCATTTTTAATATATTTAATTCGAGGTAACATGGGATGGGCTGATCAGTTAACCCACGGCATATACATCATGCATATTTTAGTTTGGTTTATTAATGACCACCACATGCATCTCCTATTCCCCGGTGATATAATAATATCCACTACACTGTCAGTGATGAAGATAATTGACACCACACACACGGTGTGCGCATCATCAATATCAAGCATTTACCTTACTGGATTCATTCCTCGGCACCTACCTCCTCCGGGTGGAGATAGACGGTAACTTCATCAACACAATGATATTGCCATGAGGTAACTGCAGTCTTACTTATGGAGGAACTCGAAACTCCCACATTCAAACAGTCTTATGAGAGGAATAAGAGAGGAACACAGCTGGTAGTATACTGTTGTGATACACGCCACTACTCTTTCTTGCTATTCTATTGTTGAAAAGGTATTATACCAGGTGGTGGTCTGGAGATATTACCACAGTCATCTCATAGCAACTTTTTTAGCACAATACAAAGCTAGGTACAGATTCGTGTAGGTATTGTGTTATTGTACCGTATATTGGGATTAGAATATAAGAAATATGAGTAATGATAGTGCTGTTGATAGAGGTGAAGAAATAACACCGAATGAAAAAGAGTTCACATGCCATCACTAATTTCATAGTAGGCTAATGGAAAAATATTAGTGGTGAGGAGGGAAAGATCGGGGTTCTCAGATGCACATCGATCATTCAGTGCAATGACTTACATTAGTGCGAAACTTTTAGATGCACATCGATCATTCTTACATTAGTGCGAAACTTCAGCAGCAAAACACAATTCAAACAGTCTTGTAGATATTCAAATTAACAAGAGATTAAGCATCTATTGCAAATCATATCGAATAAAACTATATATTAACATACGGGATAATATACTATGTCCGAAGAAAGTATTGAGATCCCATGGGTGTTAGATCCAGCGCCGACATTGGACGATTGCAACGATAACGATGACAACATTTCTGTTGATGTGAATACCAATGACGATTATGAACAAAACACCAAGTTCTCCAGTGCGAGCAAGCGAAAGAAGTCCATCCTTCTTGCTATTTGCAGTATCACTTTTATCGCCATTGCTGCATTAGGTGCCAGTATTGGGAGGAGGAATAATAATAATAAAGCTTCTGCTGCCGTTGTGTCAGATATCTGCCTCAAAGATGAGGATGTATTTATAACAGCAGCAATAGATGATGATAAATCATTCTACACAACTGATGGTGACACCAACTCGAATGATCTATTAGCATCTAATGATATGCTCCCAATTATATTATCTGATGATGATGGATTCCGCCGCAGGGGATTACGTCGTGATATTAAGAATAGAGCATTGACGATGAATACGATTATGGAGTCTGGAACCAGGGTGAGTTTGTTTATTAAATAGTACTTCATTTGTGATATTCCCAGGAGAACATTTCTAACACAAATTATTACGGTATTATATCCTTTATATACTCTTACTACAGGAATTACAAGAATGTGACGCAACGTCCCCATCTAATGGCGTCTTACCTCCTCAGAGCCTAATCCAAAGTCCTAGATTCAAAAAGACTGCTCAAAACCTGAGAGACCCAAACTTCGATTCCAAGCGTTCAAGTTTGGACTTGAATTTTAACAGCGGAACTATTGGGGCGGATAATCAAGTCCAAGCATTCCCCACCACATCTCCTCCAGGAGGAGAGCTTGGGCTAGATCTTATTTTTGGGCTCGTAGAGAAGACAGGAATAGAGTTACCAGATTGGGTAATAAACTTTGCTAAGGGTGCCTTAGAATTGACTGAAGAGGTAATTCAGGTCGGTTTGGTTGCTGGGATTACTTTTGACAGCGGTGCATTCTACAACGTTGATTCTATTGACAATGGCACCTATGTGGATGTTGATTCACCCATTGATATTAATATCACATACCCCGGTCAAAACTCTTTCAAGTGTGGTGAACCGGTTGAGATCGAAACCTCCTTAAGTAGTGTTGTAGGGGATGATCCGGCTATGTCTGTCATACCTTCTTTTTATAGAGCGGCGATTGGAGCTTTTCTAGATGATGTTCGATTCGAAGTTTCAGCTGGATTGAAAATCAGCGGTTGTTTAGGTATTGTTAAAGATGACGAATGCCCTGAGTTTTTAACGTTCGATGAAGACATCACTCTTTTTGATGAATCGATCTGGGAGGAAGGATATAGGCTAAATATTGTAGAATTTTGTGAAGCTGCCTTCATGAGTATCAAACCTGGTGAAAAGGTGGATGATTTCACTATAAAGGCTTTCCTGGTATTGCAAAAATGTATCCTTGAGAAGGTCGTTGGTAATGATATAAACAAACTCCTACTCGATATTGTTGGAGAAGCGGTCAAATCAAGCAAAGCTTCTAGTTTTGGAAGCTTTACGGAAGACAAGATCACTTTGAACCCTGGTATCGCTAGCAAACAATTTCCTGAGTTGAAGGGTGTATTTGAAAAAGTGGATACAGATGATCTCAAGCTCCTCAACAATACGGGTGTGCTCCAAGTATCTGGCGAAAAGCAAGTGGCGGAGGCGTCATTTGACTTACTTGATATTTTGGCATATTTTAAACCAAAGTTCAAGCCAACAGTTGATCTTTTTGGGCTTTTAACAGTCGATTTTGGCGATGTATCCCCGACACTTACGGCCAAGCAGAAACTACTATATGAACTTGTCCCCACGGTTGAAATCGTAAGTTATGTCGTCAACTGTGATAGTTCTCTTTTTGTGTGTGACTCTGTGCTAAACTTCCCATATCTTCATACTGTATTGATTTGTTGTTATCTTTTAAATCCCAAAGACATTCAACTTGCCTATCACTATGGCATTTGAAGTACTTGATGAAACCGGAACCAAGGTTGATCAAGGAACCTCCGACGTTATAAGAATGCGAGTGGGGAACACTCTTCTTCTTACATATCCCCAGGAACTTCAAGAACCTGTGGATATTTTCAACTCATATACAGTTGATGCAGGCCTCAAAGTCAAAGTTGAGAATGAATATATCTCATCATTTACCGTGAGGTTGTTTGAACTTAAACTCGGTAACACTGATACTGGAATTAAGAAATTTCCACCACTTATCGAAGAAACAGTGGCACCCAAAACTGTAGGAACAAAAATCATTGAAGATTATACGGCGTTCTTGGGCACAAGCACAACATCGTTTCCGGACGAATCATTCCGTCTGGATCCAGAACGCCCAATTCTAGAAATCGATTTGAGGAAGATTCATGTGAGCAACCTTGGGGACTTGATGAGATCTGTTACATACCAAGTCGATGCCCAGAATGAGGGTGACGTTGATCTGCGTGACCTCAAGCTGAACTTATCTGTAGACACTCCAAGCATTGGTGCCGAGTACTTCAACTTTGGGTCGTGCATTTTCTCGCCAATGTGGAATGAGAATTCTAATTTCAATGGATTGGACGACAAGAATATGCTTGCTTCACCTGGGCCTGATCTTACCATCTGTGAGACAGGTTTTGTTCAGGCGGAGGCAATCGCCAAACCTAAAACCCCCGTAATACTTCCTGACGGATGCTTCGATCCGTCTAGTACATCACAGACAGTTATTAGCCGTGGCTTCGCTTCAAGTCCAATCGGAACTCCAGTTGAAAGTGGTTTCAACGAGTGCACCCAAACACGTCGAACAGAGGAGGCGATAGTGAGTATCAACTGTATGGGGTGTTGATTTAAAGATAGTTGTATATTTATGCTCATTTTTGTTTGCTCGATTTTCAGGTAAATGTTAATATTGGTCCACAGCCGATCACTTCTCTACAAAACTTTACACTTTATGGATGGGATGAGGTCGAACTTCTCTCTAGTATGGCGACGCCATCAATCGGTAATGTCGGTTCAACCAAGGATATGGAGCTTTCTCTTGATGAATGTACTGTCGATGACGATGATTCACCAGTTGAATTGCGGTAAGCCATTGTCAAGTATACTTACTTTACACATGTCACCAAAACCAATCATTTAGCTAACACTTCTTTTCTTACGTACACATTAAGGGGTACACTTCACGTCGGCCACGACCTCAAGGTTGACGAAGATGTCAATTTCAAAGTTGATTATGCTCAGGTTGGAGGATCAGTAATTATTGGCAAATCATCAAAATCTTCCCTCGAGCCGCTGCCATTGAATGGTCCTCCATTGAATGTATTGGGGGCAATCAGTGAAGAATCCAATTGTGTCAGTGTATTTGAAACCAAGTCCAAGTCGTCAAAGTCAACGTCCTCCGAGTCAACGTCCTCCAAGTCGTCCAAAAGCTGTGCTGCAAACCCTGTCACAATTCCTAATGACAAGACCTTACGACCCGGTGTATATAGCACTGTTACGATCTTGGACGGTGGCATCAAGCGTCTAGTTCCTGGTAACTACACAATCGACAAGCTTGTTGTCTACCCAGACGTACAAATCATTGCAACGATAAACGATGATGATGATATTGTAGAGCTTGACATCAAGAAGTGGGAGTTTAGATGCAGTCTTGACGTTGAATGGAATTTCAAAAGTGGCAAGTCTAGCAAAGGGTGTAAAGGGAGGAAATCAAGTAGCAAGTCTGGCAAAAGTAGTCAAAAGGAATGCTCCTTTTCTCTGTCGACATTTGGCGGCTCTCCGAAGCAATTCAAGGTGAACTATAGTGGAAAGAAAGATCTCCGCTTCAATGGTGCACTCCTCGAGGGGACTTTGACTGCCCCCGAAGCTGATGTTTCTCTCGACTTTGGCTCAAAGTTACGTGGTGCACTCTATGCGAAGCGTGTTTTCATGGGTGCCGGCACTTCTTTTGTGAGTGATGATGAAATTAAAGGCTCCAGAGTGTCCAAGTGTAGTAAAGAACCTGTGCCAGTACAAACGGCTCCTTGGATGGACGATGAATAAGTGAGATCATATTTGGAATTATTCCCTGTTAGTATATTCTGATGCTATTCCTCATTATTGAGGTTAGCTGTAATCAGCTCTTTTTGTTCGGTGGAGTCTGACGCTGTTCCTCATTATTAAGGTCAGCTGTAGTCAGCTCTTTTGTTAGGTATTGTGTAAGATCAGAGTGTGATGAAAGGTTAAGCTGATATCTTTGTGAACCTACTAAACCACAACTTTCACCACAATTATATATACCAAATAGCTAATTGATTTGATTTCGTCCCGTAGGATTATATGAAGTAATAATATGAAGCGGAGCAAGATTAGGTCATATGTAGATGAAGTAATTGTTGCTTTATCTTTCTTTACTCCAGTCTCGAAGTAGAACTTTATATTATGCCCCAACTTCAAACATACACACCCCAATTCCTGTTTAGTTCTTGGCAGCTCTGTATTGAGCCTTTCTAATCTCCTTTGCCATTTGTTGATTATACTCATCAAATGTAATCTGACCACTCAAATCATGATCAAAACTTTCCCATCGCGGAACATCCTCTGGCTTTAATCCTGGATAATTCACAAGATATTCTCGAACATACCTATCAAACTCAGCCTTACTAATCTTCTTCGATCCATCAGTATCTGCCATGAAGAATGGCACAGTGTCAATCTCAGCAGGCACGCCATTCTGCCGGGCAATAATAGATGATTCCATAGCCTGAATAATACGTGCACTTTCTTTATTAAACTCTTGTAATGCACCCACCTGTTCACGATATAACTGTACAAATGCAGCACGTTCCTTGGAATGTTTACCTTTCAATGCCTTGGCTGCACGCTTCGAATGGATTTTACCCCCTAGGAACCACCCAACTGCTGAGGTAGCTGTTAATTTAAGTAGGTTATTACCGCCCGCGGCTGGTTGTTGTCCATCGAAGTATTCTCCCATGGAATCACCATAATTATTATTGTATCCATCATCTTGATAATAATCTGATGCCGATACTGACATACTTCTCATACAAGAGTATATGACGAGGAGAGTTTGAAATATATTCATATTATATCTATTTATAATATTGTTGATGTATTGTTCTATATTGGTGATAAGCTGTATCCTCTTCTTTATTGCAACCTATCTTATCGATTATCGAACACCAACACAATTAGTACCTATTATCCTTTATTAGATTGGATATGTTTGATATGATGCTCTCCTTATATTATATTGCAACCTCACTGACCTCATTCAACTCAACTCAAACATCAATTTTCTCCACGCGTAGCTCTCCCCTTTTCTCTCCCCCTCAAAAATGACGCACATACCTTGACTACCACTACTAAGTCACAGTCAACATATTTATAGTTGATCTAGCGCCTCTCCTCTGGCATTGATATATCTCCTTAATTATTATTTGCAATATAAACAGTTTGTCTCTATTATTAGTGTAAATTACATATCAACTGCAAGCATGAAACCATCAAGTGACTCTCAACAACAATCGTCATCTCCTCCAACAAATGAGGAACAACTTTCCAACATTGATAATCGTACAGTGCCCTCTTGGTTCCTATCATTCTCTGCAGCAATGGTACCATTCTGTGCATTCTGTTATGGTCATTCAAGAGGTGTTACCACCAGAGTAGTTGATAGAGTTGTCAAATCTCCCGTTGGTGTGTATGGTTTGTTGGCACTTCCATTTCTAACGCTTGGTATGGAGAAGTCAATATATGATACTGTACAGGCTTGGCAGGGTATTAATCCCAATGTTAGACCTGCTGATCGTGGTGGATTTCCTAGTGGTGGAGCTGGTAAGTGGTTGTTATCTATGTATCTCATATGTTTCGTGTTTGCACAACTCATATCATACTTATATTCACATGATATGGGTATTCTCTCTATATATATACAGCGCTACCATCATTTAGTTTGATACCTGTACAAAAGATTAAAAGATGGGTAACAAAACCGCCTGAACCAAGTGATAAATAAGTAGTGATAAACAAAAGATCAATATACAGATGATGACGAAGTATGTATGTAGCTAGGATGTCGTTTTCTTATTTTGGCGATACGTATTTCAGTTTCAGTTGTCAGGATAGTTCAGGGAAGTATAAATTTACATTGCCATTGTGACTGATAGAGTCGTCACAGTGATAGAGTTATTTGCTGTCGGCATTGTCTATCTGCAGAGCCTACGTTAATTATATTGTCATTATGGAGTACTAAGTCGATATTTAATGACACCCAATACAATGAACAAAACAGAGAGCAGTCAACGCTCTATAAAACAACAGCTGAAAGATGACGGTGTCTTGGATGAACTGCAAACATCTATAAAGAGCAAGATACTTTCTTCTCTTCTCAGTAATAATAAAAATGATACAAATAACAATGCGACTAAGAAAGATGATCCGAAAGAAATAGCACTGCTTTCTCTACTCTTCCACTTCCTTGAGAGTCAAGAATATCCACATACACTGTCCGTCTATGCGGCCGAGAGTAAATTACAACCTCTCTCAATTATTGAGATCTTTACTGAACTAGGATTGCAAGATTTATTGTCTACGTTTAGCAGCAGAGACAGTATTGAAACGAATGATGTACTTTCATTATTGCAGTCGGTAGCTAACTGGTTATCATCACAAACAACGAGTGATGCACGCACAATTCGGGTATCAACAGCAAATGTGCAAACCGATGATAACAAAGAGAATACTGTCAACAACAGCCAAAGTGCAACAAGAAAGCAGTCTTCCATCATAGAAATAGAACGTGAGATCGAGCAGAGATTGAGAAATGAATTTAATGATAAATTAAAGCTGTCAGCAAAAAGGCAAGCGATTGAGTCGACGCGCAGGGTAGAGCAGAAACACAAGCAATCTTTACAGCAACTGAAAGACCAAATGGATGCCGAGAGAAGTAAGGCTCAGCGCAGGGAAGAAGATCTAAATTTGCAACTCTCACAACAGCAAGTTCAATCACAAGGTGAATTGAAAGGGGCAACAACGAAACTTGAATCTGCATTGTTGGAGAAAGAGTCGCTACATAATGAGCTTGAACTATTGGCAGAGCGTGTAAAACAAATGCAACTTTCTAAAATGACTGAATGGGAAGAAGAGCATGACCATATCCAAGAAAAGACACGCACAACAATAGAAGAGTTGGCAAACCAGCGACATAGTCTTCAGCTACAGATGAGCGAGGTTGCTGATCAGCGAGATCAAATGAAAGCAAAAGAGCGAGAATTTACTTCTTTGAACCGCGAGATTGACAGTCTACGCACTCAATATAATGAAGACCAACAAAAGAATCACACGCAATTATCTACGTTGCAAAGTCAATATGAAAGCACAAAGTCGGAACTAGAAGCTTCTAGGCTAGAGATTTCGGGTCTTCGATCACTATTGCGCACTTCCCAGGCAGCAATAGAATCAGTATCATTCCGAGAGATTGCACAACCTGCAAACAGTGAGCCTATGCAGCCTAGTACAACATATGATAGAAGTCCTATTAAAACCGATGTTCAGTTGTTGGGGTCAAGTCCAAACAACTTGGCTGCGAGTTACCCCATTCAATCTGACACCACCACTCATTATCAACAGGGCAAGACTACTTATGATGAGGGTGTACAGACATGTGAGATTAAACCAACAGAGAATCAACATGAGCTTCAACGTGATAGCGAGATTTCCAAAACTAGCAACACCACTACTCTTCCTAAACACAAAGAGGAAGTCACTTCACCCGTTGCCGCATCATCTGATAACGACAAGCTTATTCAGCCAGTCATTCCTGAGGATCCCCCATGTGACTCACCAGAGGACCCTCCTGAAGCTTCTTCTGAACAAGTAGGTGTCACGATCCTAAACCTTTCAGCGCTTACCGAAGATGTAGATGAAGCTAATACTGCTTTGTTGCCAAACCGTGAGCATACTAGGTCGGAAAATAGTGCTGTAAAGGATGATGAGTTGGCTACAGAAACAGAAGAAAGTAAGAAAAGCACCTCTTCAGCTAGCGAGGAAAATAGTGTAAACGATGAGAGCCTACAAGACAAAACAGAGACCGAGGACACTCAAGTGGCAGCGAATGAGAAGAGTACTAACGATAAGGGCAATACAGAGGTCGAAGTCAAGGCAACCGAGGTCGAGGAGGAGGTCAATGATACTGGTGAAGATATGATAGAATTACTTCCGAGTACAACTTCAACTGTTTACATCCGCCAAAAGGAGAGTGTCAACGACACTGACAAAGAAGATACTAAAGAAGTTGAGCAGCAGACTTCATCAGGTGTTGATTCTGAACAATACTCAGAGCAATACTCTGAGTTTCTTTCTGAGTCTTCAACTAATCAGCACGAGAGCGTCAAATATGATGTGCACAGTGTGGAGGAAGCAAAGCCACAGCTCACTGCCAGCAAGTCTAGTGAAGCAGAGTCTTCCGCATCCTCAAGTACTGAGTCGTCTGATGATGATGTCTACTCTGAAAGCTTTTGTTCGTAAGAAGAACATAGATTAGTTAGTCAATGTGCTCAATATAGCATAAATTGAATGCCTGCCTTCAAAGCGTTTTGGGAAATACACATGTCTTGTAACTAGTGTTCGCTTTCTCTGCTCTCACAAACTCTCTAACAAAGAAAAGAATAACATTCACAAGTATTATCCACTCGTCAAAACAATAAAATAATGAAGACAACAAACCCAGAGACTGCCGCATTAGTCAAAGAATACGTTCTAATATCATTCGTAGCATCTGTAGTAATCATGTTCATAACCAGAGTAAGTAGATTTGTATTGCAAGTATAATATGATCGGGCTTCTCGTATCTGACCTTATATTATCCTCAGCATCACCATACTAGGAAGGCTGGTAAACAAACAATACCCTTACTCTTTCTACCAATATTTGCATTCAAGTGGCTGTTCAATCCATTCAGTGAGAACCAAACAGCACATCATCACCATCCACAAGGTCACTTCCACCAAGACCATAATATTCCCAGCTTGAATCGGCAAGATGCTTTTGGTGCGTCTTCTGGTATCAGTAACTCGCATGGAGGAGAGAGTAGACCCATTCAGTAATACCTCTTTGGTCTGATAGCGATATTGGAGTTTTGGATATGATGTAAAGTCTTGCGTGACTTGTATCTGCACTGCTACATTGTGTAGGGCTAAGTCTCTAGAGAGCAATCTACCAGCAACATTTCTTTATTACATTATGTAATGTCACCCCCCAATATATTCTCCTCTTTTTACTTTCAGACAGTGGCACGCAGTAATTAAACAGCCATCTCCATCTGAATCTTCTTGTGAGGCTTGTATCCAACAACCTCAAAGTCTTCATACTCAAACCCGTCGATATCGTTATACTCTTTCCCCTCCTTCAACTTTAACTTGGGGAATGCCCTAGGATTTCTCTTCAACTGTTCCTTCAGTGCATCAACATGATTCAAGTATACATGTGCATCTCCGATAGTATGAACGAAGTCTCCAGCCTTACGTCCAGTTACCTTGGCAATCATATGAGTCAGGAGAGCATAAGATGCAATGTTAAATGGCACACCTAGACCCATATCGGCCGAACGTTGGTACATTTGACAAGAGACTTCATTCTTTTCCGTATCAACCTGTGAACAAATGAGACGAGTGTCAAAAGAAGTAAGATAATATGCCAATGTGTGATATTCATGCAACATCCACAGAATGCTATACTCACATAGAACTGACAAAACATATGACAGGGCGGTAAGGCCATCAAATCCAAATCGGCAGGATTCCATGCACTCATAATAATCCTTCGGTCCTCGGGATTGTTCATAATCTTATCAATACATTCAGCAAGTTGATCAACACCCTGACCTGAATAATCAGCATGCATATCCTTATACTCGGCACCAAAGTGTCGCCATTGGAATCCATAGACAGGTCCAAGATCACCCTGTTCACGATGACTTAAGCCACGATCATCAAGGAATTCACGTGATCCGTTACCATCCCAAATGTGAATATTCTTGGCAGCCAACTCATTAGCGTTTGTGGAACCCTTGACAAACCATAATAACTCCTCAGCCACGCCTCGCCAGAAGGTACGCTTGGTAGTCAATAAGGGTAAAGTGTCATCCCGTAATGAATATCTCATTTGTACACCAAACTTTGACATAGTACCCGTGCCTGTACGATCACCACGCTTAACACCATTCTCAATAATATCACGACAAATGTTAAGATATTGCATTTCCTCGGGATTAATTTCGGGTCCCTCGGGAATTTCCTCCTTCTTAGTAGCAGCAGCTTCTGCCATTGTAGCATCTTCTGAAGTAGCAGTAGTAGGTGTGGGTACATCACGTTTGATATACTCCAGGAATTCATATTTAAGTCCAGACTTGGCATCGGTGTGTTCTTCAGCTGCAACCTTGACCTTCTTGGAGGCTGGTTCCTCTCCATTATCCTCAACATGATTACCACTATCTGCATTCTCATCATCCGAAGCAACACCACTCTTCTTAAATGGTACACATTCCCATTTGCTATCCTTCATTTCAGGAAAGAATGCATCATACTTGGTATCATCACTCATACCCTTAACATTCGTATAAACTACACGATTAACTAATCCACTCTTCATGGCGGCATTATATATCTCACCACCACCAATAATAAAGGTTGATCCGTGATTTGGACGGGCATTAATTTGTGCCATTGCATCATCTAGTGATGTTGCAACCAATACTGCCTCTTTGTCATTGTTATTGTCATTAGATGTTGGTACACCTTCAACAGCGGAGATACCACCACGGCTTAGAATAACATTAGTACGGCCAGGCAATGGACGGAATTTAGGTGGAATAGATTCCCATGTTTTACGTCCCATAATTACTGCATTAGTTTGTGTTGGTGTTGGTGCAGTGCATGTAACTTGTTTAAAATGTTTCATGTCACCTGGTAGTCGCCATGGCTATTTTTAATATAGTGTACGGTGGCATTAAAGTAATTTGATGTAGGATATATATGATAGTAAGATATATCAGTTAGATTTTGCAACGAGATGCATACATTACACCCATATAATATAAATAGATAAGGTGCACCATCATTGCAAAACACTGACTCATGCACCTCTTATGTTTATAAAAAAACATACTTACCAAATTACCCTGAAAGCCAATACCACGTGAACCATTAGCAGCCGCAACTACGGCAGCAACGTCGGTCATTATTTGAAATGCTGTTTGGAACCTCGTCTTGGGATATTGATACGAAAATGATAGTAGTAGGGGTTTTGCAATATTAAATTTTATGAGAGTTCAATTTCGGGGTAGCCCGTTTCGGGCTGACAAGGTGGCCCTAAAATTACGGTATCTATCGAAAACACGCTCAACCAACCTCAGCCACAAAACTAAAAAGATTTCATTGGAAAAAAGCAGGAGTGATACCTAGTGATAGTGATGAGCATTGCAAAGCTCATAATCTAAAGAACAACACTATTGATAAGTCGATATAACAAAGTTTAGTATTAATACATATAACAATAAAACACACAAAAAAACAATAATGGCACTTCAACTAGGATTGCGATCATCACTGCTATCGCTAGCGGCTAGAGCAACTGGTAGAAATACAACAATAATGCAATCATCCTTTGGTGGCGGAGCATCGCAACAGGCAATGAGATGGAAGAGTAGTGATATGGGCGATGTAATTGGTATTGATTTAGGTACTACCAACTCTTGTGTTGCTATCATGGTAAGTTGTCTAAAGAGTGTGCAGGCTGCCGATGTAGGACTTACATCTCCCCCCCCCTTTTTGTACATAAGATATGCACAACTCGATATCTAACTCTTAATCTCTATCCCCACTCAACTACAAACACACAAATAACAACAGGAAGGACGTAATGCACGTGTAATTGAAAACTCCGAAGGAGCACGAACAACACCATCAGTAGTAGCAATAACAGACGATTCAACACGCTTAACCGGTATGGCAGCAAAGCGTCAAGCAGTTACCAATCCCGATAATACCTTCTACGCAGTCAAACGTTTAATTGGACGATCCTTCAGTGATAAGGAAGTGAAAGATATTCAAGGATTAGTTCCCTACAATATTGTTAAATCGAATAATAATGATGACGCATGGGTTGAGGCACGTGGTGAAAAGTTTAGTCCAAGTCAGATCGGTAGTATGGTATTGGGTAAAATGAAAGAGACCGCCGAGGGATTCTTAGGACGTGATGTTAGTAAGGCAGTTATTACTGTCCCCGCCTACTTTAATGATTCACAACGACAGGCTACGAAAGATGCTGGTAAGATCGCTGGATTGGAAGTACTTCGTATTATTAATGAGCCGACCGCTGCTGCATTGGCATATGGTATGGATAAGGCTGATGGGAAGACAATTGCCGTCTTTGACTTGGGAGGAGGTACATTTGATGTTTCTATACTTGAAATCTCCGGTGGTGTCTTCGAAGTAAAGGCTACAAACGGTAATACCATGTTGGGTGGTGAAGATTTCGATGAAGAATTATTAGAATATCTAATGAAGACATTCAAACAAGAGAGTGGTATTGATTTAAGTGGTGATAACTTGGCAATGCAACGATTGCGTGAGGCAGCCGAGAAGGCGAAGCGTGAATTAGATGGCTTGGCACAGACGGATGTTTCATTACCCTTCATTACTGCCGATGCTAGTGGTCCGAAGCATTTGAATATTAAGGTTACCAAGGCACAGTTTGAGAATATGGTAGGAGAGTTAGTTCAGAAGACTGTTGATCCATTAAACAAGTGTTTGAAGGATGCAGATGTATCGAAGGATGAGATTCATGATGTCATCCTTGTGGGTGGTATGACACGTATGCCCAAGGTACAGGAGACTGTTGAAAATTTCTTTGGTAAGAAACCAAGTCGAGGTGTTAATCCCGATGAGGTTGTGGCAATGGGTGCTGCCATTCAGGGAGGTGTACTCAAGGGTGATGTTAAGGATATCCTCCTGTTGGATGTTACTCCATTATCACTTGGTATAGAAACCTTGGGAGGTGTAATGACCAAGTTAATTCCGCGAAATACTACCATCCCCACTAAGAAACAACAAACCTTCTCTACTGCCGTGGATAATCAACCACAGGTACAGATTAAGGTTATGCAAGGTGAACGCGAAATGGCAGCTGATAATAAGAACTTGGGAGAGTTTGACTTGGTTGGTATTCCATCGGCACCTCGTGGTGTACCACAGATTGAGGTATCGTTCGATATTGATGCTGATGGTATCCTCAATGTTTCTGCCAAGGATAAGGGCACAGGTAAGGAACAGAATATTGTTATCAAGTCATGTGGTGGACTGTCCGATGACGATATTGAACGTATGGTCCAAGATGCCGAAGTTAATGCCGAGGCAGATGCTAAGAAGAAGCAGGTTATTGAATCCAAGAATGAGATTGATTCATTAATTTACAGTACCGAAAAGAGTTTGAAGGATAATGCCGATAAGGTTGATGAGGAGACGAAGAAGGAGGTAGAGAAGGCACTCGAGGAAGCAAGATTAGTCAAGGATAGTGATGACTTGGACGAACTCAAGAGCAAGACTGAGGCATTAAGTCAAGCTAGTATGAAGATGGGACAGGCTATTTATGGACAGCAGCAACAACAGGCTGGTGGAGATGATGCCGGAGCCGCTGAAGGTGATAAGAAGGACGATACCACAGTCGATGCAGATTATGAAGAGAAGAAGCCTGATGATGATAAGGGGGACAAGAAGTAAAAATGTGTGTTGAAATATAGATAGCATCAAGTAAAAAGAGTCAATAGAGCTTAATCATAAAACAGAATAATAAGTCAATGGACTGGTAGTGATTATTGAGCTCTCTTAGTCTTCGTTGTAATTGAGAATACATGCATTATTACTGCATATTCTTGTGTATTTGTAACAGGCAGCTCGTTGCATGTTATGTCCCTATGTCCCATTAGTCGAAAAGACTCCCAAAGTCACTACATCACAAGAGAAAGTTATTGTAATGCAATCAAAGCCTAGAGGATATACAAGCAACTGCAATATAGACAGTCGTATACATTGGATATACTTATTAGATCAGTTTTAACCATCTGCTGGTATTGTTGGTTTTGTTTTTATGTTCTACACTTTCACTTAGCCAAGCTTTGCATCTTGATGAAACAATACTCTCTCAATACACAATACTTTCTCTCAATACTTCAATAGGTATACTATTGCTTAGTGTCCATTGGTGAATCTGGTACAAGAACCCAGTATTAGCTGGAATAACACAGAGAAACCATGGTTGTCAGCTCGAAAGATGGTGATATCAATCAGGAAAGAGGAGATATGAACACAAACTCATCATCGACAGAACTATCATCGTTGAGACAACTTGGTGTACTTGGTATTGGTCTAATAATGGAAGAAGTCGGTAAAGGAGCTAGATTAGTATTCAGATATCCAGCATCTCCGCCGCCCTTCTTTTCTATCTCTCGGGGAGGTCAACCAGAGATGAAAAATGGTACAAACAAGTCTACATCTTCAACAACTAAAAATAAGAAAGATATTGGTGAGGGTGATTCAACTATTGGAAGTGGTAGTAGTGACAGTATTGATTTATTCTTTGATCTGCCAGCACGTGTGATCTCTAAATTGTTTAGACCAAAGCGGCCTCTGTGTGGACAACCTCTGACTTTGGTAAGCTTTATCTGTGTGTAATATTATGTGCACATGTCATGCTCATATCTAAATCAATCTTATTCCTGTTGTTATGAATATCTAATCATACTCTCGTGTTAATTTGAATGGATAGAATGTTAGTGGAACAACATTTTGTTGTAGAGCAGAACTATTTGACTCTCATCCATCAACAATAGGAGGTGAAGGATCATCTAATCATCCTTTAGTATTGTTCAGTGTAATAGTTGCATTAGCTCCAGTAGCACCATCTATACGAGCATCCATGGCTGAGAACCAATCATCAAATATCAGTTCAATGCAATATGATAATAATCCATTCAATGTGGATGATATGCATATTCGTAATTCGCCAAACATTCACGCAGCAGATTCTGTATCAACTCAGTCTCGAAGTGATGCTGCATTTATTACCATCACTAAAATCCATCGAAATCTAGCTAGACTATGCCGTGTATTGAAACGGGAAGAGATAAGATGCAATTATGTATCAAGCCAATGTGAAATGTTATTACAGATTAAGAAAGAATACGAGCTAAGAGTCGGCCCTGATTGCTCAGGAAGTAATGATAGTGTGCCCAACAACAATAACACATCTACAGATACCAGTTCAAAGAAGGGAGATATGATACCTCCCACATCTCCAAAAGGCAACAACAATACAACAAATAATAGTAAAGAACAAAAGAAGACAAAGGTGATTTCAGATGATGATGATCACGATAAAACGAATCAAATGACACGAGAACAAAGGAGAGAGTACGTCCAAGATTTGATAGAGAACCTTTTAGCTGCTTCTTCACCAACTGATAATGCTGACGATGATAATGATGACGATGACGATATAAAGCTTCAAGGTAATTTGGCTAGAGAGCTGGCTAATGTATTTCACTTCATATCCTCCTCAACTACATCAAATTCTAACAACAATTTAAGAAGAGAGGGAGTTGTATATATCAATAGACATGTTGCGGTGCCATTGGAACCTTTGGATCAGTTGTCTAAGACACATCAACAGTATGGTATCGAGCCACATCAAACGCTACTGTTTCCAAGCCAGTCAGCTACCGACGTACTTAAAGGATTGATTGATGATGGTGTAAACGATATGTCTTCCTCGTCGTCATCAATATCTCAAACTTTATGTCGTCTCCTACCGAATGTTCAGCCTCGGAAGTCTCTCACTGATATAGCTTGGGATTCTAGTATATCACTACCGCTTGCTATGAATGCAGCTACTTGGCTCATAAGCTCTGGTATCTGTATAGCAGCCACGCCTGTACTTCGGAAGAATAAATATAAATGTGTCGATGGTATAGTACAAAAGATGGCAAAGTTGTCTTTGCCCTTTTGGCAAACCTTTGGAATAAGATGTCAACAATTCAAGTTCCATTGGAGAGGGGAAGATGAAGCAACAGCTGGAGCTCCTCACATATTTGTTGTTGTAAGCTCTCTGACATCAAAGAGAAAAGATGGTTTGAGCATATCTGCCTCACCAACTTTAGGCGAAGCATTCGATTTGCTCAGGAGACAAGCAGCAGATTCTTCACCACACTTGAAGCGTCATAACTCGAGAGCATCCTCTTCAAGTTTGGGAAGTTTGAATAATGTTTCGCCGAACGAAGATGAAACTGCAGAACAAGTTCTTTACTCCATGGCTGTTTGGTTGATAGCAAACAAGGTGATTGTACTAGCATAACAATAGTTATCATACATTTTCTTAATCTTAGGACACGATTGGGTATCCTCGCTGTACAACCAACTCAACATGTAAACGTTGGTTTTGATCTTTCCTCACCCCCCTCTTGTTGTCCTTTACTCTTCTTTCTTAATTCTTGTACAGTACCCATCAATCTAAAGATCATCTTTTGCGCCTCGGCTATACTATTCTTGGCATTGACTAGCTGTTCGTCTCTTTCTTTAAGCTTTGCTTTGAGTGTCTCTACCTCTTTCTTCAGTTCCTTTGACTCGTCATCATCTCCTTTAAATTCATTGAGATGATACTGTAAACTCTTTACAACTTCCTCCAACTCATCTACTCTTGCCTTTGCCTGTTTGACTTCCTCTTGCGACTTCTTCAATTCACGTTCCTTCTGTTGCACATCCCCAAGACCAAATGTAGACTCCTTAATCGCTTCCTCAAGCTTTGATACAGTTTCTATCATTTTGCTCTTGTTGGATCGTAAATGTTCAAGCTCAGACTCATTCTGTTCATAGGCTATAGTAAGTTCTTCTAGTTTCTTGGTAGTTTCATCTTGGGTTTCTTCGGACGTTTGCTTGAGTGATAGTTCTCGTTGTAGTTTCGAAATGGCAGCTTCCTTATTGGCTACGAGCTTGAGGTTACGACGTATCTCGTCATCTTTAGTCTGTAGCTGCTGACCAAGTTCAGCGTTAATGTCTTGCAACTCACACATCATTGACTTCAATTCCTGTGACTCTTGCATATCCTTTGAGTACATCTTCATATACTCTTCAGCCTCATCTAGTGTAGCTGATAAACTCTCCTTCTCCGCTTGCAATTGAAGTATTTCGGAGTTACTGGCGTTATGTGCCGCTTCTAAGTCTTCGATTGCCTGTTCTAATGCTGATATTGTTTCCTGTTCTTTAGCACAATTGGTATCATATTGCTCAAACCTTGCACGCTGTTTCTGTAACTCTTCTTGCTCCTTCTCTAAACTACGAGACTCGTTATCGAGTATAATCGTTTCTAGCTTTTCAATCTCTTCATTCTTCTTTGTTACTGTCGACTCGGTACTGAGTAGACGTTTCTCGGTGTCTTTGAGCTTGGCTGATAGGTGTTCATTCTCTGCCTTCACTTCATCTAGTTGACTTTCTAACAAATTACTCTTATCCTTTAATCGTTCAGAACTCGCCTTACTCTCCAGCTCTGATTGCAATGTTGCAATTATCTCATCCTTCTCCACTATTGTCTTGGTATACTCATCACTCTTCTCCTTGAGACGTAATTCTAAATCAACAATAACTTTATTTGTCGATGTACTATTCTCATTCAACTTGTTTACTTCAAGTTGTAATTGTGTAACCTGTTCTTCAGCCTTGGTTGCCTTGGCACGTACGATTGCCCCATCGGCTAGTTCTTCATTCAAACGTTGTATCTCCTGTCGTAGACTTGTAATCATAATGTCTTTCTCGTTAACAGTGGATTCCAATTGTTGCTTCTCAGATTGGATAGTATCAACTTTACTCTTACATTCTTCATTAATCGTGTTCACATCTTGTGCATCCTGTTGATACTTATTAAATGCAACTTGTAACTTATCAATTTCATGTGTATGACGTTTTGTGATATCATCCTTTTCTAATAATAATGTATGATTATCACCTTGTAACTTAACCACAGTTTCATTCAGTGATTTGTTTCGAGTATCTAACGCATCAATACAATTATCTTTCTCCTTTACTTGTTTCTTTAACATTCGTATATCTTTCTCTAATGATGTAATGGTATCATGTGCTGATACTAAACTATCATGGAATTTTGATACCTGTAACTTGAAATCATTCTGACTGCTATTGTTGATGGTGGTGTATGATTCCATACCACCGCCGGCTCCTCCTTCCACTACTGTAACTCGTTTTACTGGTGTACGACCGCCGGCACTGCGAGGTGTAGTATTCATATTTGTATTCTCACCTGATACTCGATTCTGTACAGATAATCTATTTTTGGGTGTACCACCATCAGACATGCGCAACTCTCTTGCTCGTCTAGCAAAGTCATAATCGCCTCCACTGATAGATGACGGTGTAGTATCTCTATTGCCACCATATGGCGATCTAGTTGTGGGTGTTGCAATAGTTTCAAGTCTAGGTGTTGAAGGGCGATGTGCAATCTTCTCGCGTTCATTTTCAATACGACGCAGAAGATTATCAAACTTAGTGATCTTATCATTCGATATACTACTGCTACTGCTACTACCACGGATATTTATATCATCATCATCATCACGCCATGATAAGGATTGGCAGGATGATTCAAACGATGACCTACCGATTCGCCTGCTTGACATATTGTTATATGTTTTTAATTATTGCAATGGAAAATCTATCTTTATAGTTTTACAGCCTCCTGCCAGTACCTACTATTATAGGTATTGCAATATGCAATGAATGTGATAGTCCTTGATAGTCTATGATGTAAAGCTGGTCAGTGGGCGATTGATATTGTTGTTAGAGTTGTTACCCACCAAAACTTGCTACCAAGAAAGAATGACCAAAGGTGTCGGAAAGAATCAACAATAGCTAATAGCACCACTCTCCAGTAAGGGGAAAAGGTTTAGTTCAAAGTGACGAGATGCAGATGTGTCTTTTGTGTCTAAGGGGAAGAAGTATTTCATATCGTTGTTGTTTGGGGTAGGTTATAAATATGAGAGTCCTGGGGCCCTGGTTAAACATTTGATGGCAAATATACTTTAGCCGAAACTGTTCATACCTCATACTAGCCTTCCCTTCTTACCGCCACCGTCGC
>Ga0214480_100137_pt1 | contig 32780 bp, 17 predicted proteins | sample M1_20Mar14CPVII9_3_FD_165042 | JGI IMG/M metagenome (GOLD analysis project Ga0214480, IMG submission 165042) | Marine eukaryotic communities from Monterey Bay, California, United States - M1_20Mar14CPVII9sort6BwellE17 | ecosystem: Environmental > Aquatic > Marine > Unclassified | place: USA... | reverse complement strand
AGGTGTCTAAAAACTCAGGGCGGACACCTGGCGTGAAAGCATATAAAGCACCAGCAGCCACTGCTAATTTGAAAGGCAGTGAACGTGTTATAGCGATAACATATGATAATGCCATACATGACTCCGCATTATCAGTCTATATATTATGAATGATTATTGTTTTTGTTTATCATACATGGCAATAATTTGTTGTGAGATGTTTGTGAAAGATCATAATATATGCATAAGATATGATATCTTACCTGTGCTGGTCGCATAGCAAGAAGACCTGGATTACGACCGACCATTGCTTGGGCTCTATTATAGATAGAATATTAACAAGAGATTTACCAGAGGTGAGATAGAGTTAAATGCAGATCAATGGTCACATATACACAAGAAACCAAAGTACATTCCAAAACAAAACGATACATGTATCACAACCAAAGGATCACAACACACTAAATGATATGATTGCAAACATATATGATACAAAGTATACTGCAAGTAGAACTTACGCTTCTAATCCAAACTGTTCTTCCCAATTAGCAAGTTGGAATGCATAATTATCTTTATTGAACGTTAAAGTCTTTGGCTCGATTTTGACCATTGCAAGAGCATTCTCATCCCCATAAAGCGATGCCATCTCATTAAAATTGGCAATACATCCAGCCTTCTTTGCTGCATCAGTTAGGACATAAGGGTATGCCGAAAGAGCTTCTTCTACTAATGGAGATGAGGACGATTTAGTTGTTTTCTTAGCTCGTCCTCCAAAAACTGATAGACTGCTTGATATTCTACAGCTGTCAATATGGACAGAAGGACGACTGGTAAATCCCTCTGCCGATAGGAAGCAGAGAAGGGTGATAATTGTTTTCATAATCATAGTCAACAATACAACATTAATGTAGTAGGTGGTTGGTGGTGGGGGAGCGAGGGCGGGGGGAAGAAGAAAAAAATGACAAGTTAGTATGGTAGAAACTCTCCTCTGTGGTATCCTAGCCAAGTTGTCCAGAGCCCAACGCCAATCATAATTTAACCAACAACAACTCAATGATCGACACCTCCACCACAACTTTTGACTGGTTTGTAGCTCACCGAAGACATAATATAATACAATCATGAGCTCTATCAACATCAATAATAGCGAAGACGAGTACAATTTACTTATTGAATTTGTACATAAACATTTAGACTTTCATGATTCCGAGCTAAAGTCGATACTTGACATGCATGATATAAAACTGGGTATAGACTGCCACTTCAAATCATTACCGATAGATCAATCGAATACTACATCTACTACTACCAGAAGACCATTCAAGTTATTATCATTCTCTTTTAATTCCATTATTGATGGTGAATTCTCAGTTTGTGATGGTAATATCGACGAGAAAGAAACCAAGAAGGATAAAACCATCAATTTAGTATCATCACTTTCTCGGTGTACACTTATACGCAGCGTTGTTGAGCTATGGGGTGTAGGAGTTGATATAGACGATTGTGTTACATCAATCAAAAATGGGAATGCATTACAAAGACATCAAAGTGGTAAAAATTTAGGACACAATACAAAGAAATATGAAGAACGTACTTGGAAGATATATGTACATACACTTGGATCGACACATACACGTGATGAACAGAATGATATGAGATCAAAGTTTTCATTCCTCAGCTTTCCCGGTAAAGTACAAATGAAAGATAGCGATGATGAGTATCTGTTCATTAAAGAAGTAGAATTAGATAACAAGGGAGGTGCTGTTTATCCAAGACATTCTGATAGCAAACAAATAATACCCGAGAATGATTCAAGACCTCCACTGGCATGCTACTTCGGTAGAGTACTTGGTAGTAGTACTTTGGGTAGGAATTGGAGAGCAAATAATAGACTTGAACAGTATAGTTTGAAAAAGAGATCTTATCTCGGCCCAACTAGTATGGACTCAGAGCTTTCGTTGATAATGACAAACTTGGCTCAAATACGAAAAGGATCGATGGCATTTGATCCTTTTGTAGGTACAGGAAGTATACTCTTGACTGCTGCATTGCGAGGTGCGTATGCCTTTGGAACCGATATAGATTTACGAGTATTACGGGGGAGAAGTCAAGATGAGAACATTGCATCTAACTTCAAACAATATGGACTTCCTCCTCCTGAGTTGGTGAGAAGTGACAATGCGTTATACGACCGACAATACCGAAATCATTTACCTTTATTCGATGCAATTGTAACTGATCCCCCATATGGCATCCGAGCAGGTGCACGAAGGACTGGTTCACGTAAAGAATCAGTCAGACCCATCTTAGATGAACATCGACACGATCATGTGGCACAAACTCGACCCTATATCGTATCTGATGTAATGGCAGACTTACTGAATGTTGCAGCAATGACTTTAAAGATGGGAGGAAGACTAGTATTTGTCATACCAAGCATGTTGGACTTCAATGAGGATGAAGACTTGCCTAGACATGAATGTTTGAAACTGTCAAGTGTTTGTTATCAACCACTACAAACGGAGTTAGGTCGGCGTACTGTTACAATGGTAAAGATTAAAGAATACGACGAGAAGAAGCGATCACAGTACTTGGAGAATACTTGGGTCAATGGAGCCGAGTCTGCAGAGAAGGTAGCCAATCTTAGAGAACGTTTATTAGAAGCTGCAAAGCTCAAACCAAACTATGCTGAAAAGGCTGCGGCAAGAAAACAGAAAAGGAAAGCTAATAAGGATGCTAAGAAGAAGGCAAAAAGAGAGCAGCAGGAGAGTATTACAGACGGTAAAAGTCAATGGAATAGTTACTAATTTAATAGAACAGATTGTTCATTTTTATACATTTGATAGGACATCTGTCCATGATATGTTTTCCAGTCCAATTCAATTATGAAGTTCTGTATCTTTTGCTCAAAACATTTGGTCTCTCTGTTCTCGAACTTGTGCTGTTGGGCGAATCTCCATCGGTACTACTCGATTCAACCTCAGTAAGTTGTGTACTTTCTCCATCTGATGACAATCGAACTCGGTTGTACTCAATTGGCTTTTTATTAGGAAAGGTCACTAACTCTGTGATTGAATCTTGCACCCCTTCATTTAAAGAGTTGATAGATGATGAAGATAACGAACTCCTCCTAGCTGTACTCCGTGCTGTTGGCGAGATATGAGTTTGTGCACAGATCTCCTCCAACCTTTGTGCTGCATCGCTCGTGCGTTTTCTCCTTCTAAAGAATGACCATGGTCTCCTTGTTGTTTCAATATTAACACCAGTGCTGGGTCTCTCTTCATCTATTCCCGCGTCATCAAAGTGTTCAGAGTCATCTTCAACTTCATATGTTGTAACAATCATTTGACAAAAGCCTTCATCTCTTGGTGCTTTCGTCCAACCTATCTTCCAGCATATAATGCAATACCAACCAAGTACAATAGCTTCCACCAAACCATAAAATAACGGAACACACAATGCTTGTCCTCTCTCTGTTGGATCTGTAAACATGGCTACAGCAGCCGAAGTTGCAATTCCTACATTCTGATAACAACATTCTACACCTACTGATACAACCTCTGGTCTTCGTAATCTTGCAATTGTGGCAAAGCAAGTGGCCAAGAAGAGCCCGACAAGACATGGTGCAGTGACACCAACATAGAAGGCCCAAGGTTGACCCCATATTTGTGCCTCAGTACTACCTGATAATGCTGTGACAACTCCCGAAAATATAATGAGTAATATCCCAGACATTGACCCTAACCTATTAGCAAATCGATTGAACCTGTGACTAGATATTTTGAAGGAGCAAAACAATCCAAGTCCAATTGCCAGAATAACTATTGCTAGACTTGTGAAGAGTGATACCCAATCAATGTTTTTTAGGACACTTTCACCATTATCCCCGGCAGCTGAATGATCTCGCATACCAAAGGCAGCATTTACATACAGCAAGAGATTGGCTGGAAGCATAATACAGCTGATCATGGTACTAACTGCGGTCATAGTAACGGATAATGCCAGGTCTGCATTGAACATTGAACAAAACCAATTACTGTATGAACCTCCCGGTGAAGCCGTAACAATTAGTAGCGTGATTGCCATAGGTTCCGTGAGTCCATGTCCAGAAAGCAATATCACTGTCACAAACCCAAGCAGTGGCATAATTATGAATTGTGTAAGTACTCCAGTTAGAATGGCAAACTTGTTATGTACCTGTTCTCGTAGATGACCAACATCGACGGTAGCACTCATTCCAAATATTAATATAAATAACAATGTGGATGATATTATTTGTGCAAGTATAGAAAACCATTCCGAGCCAGCAACATCAGATGATAATTGGCGTGTGTATATAACTCTATTATTATTATCCATTTATTATTCTTTTCTTCCTCCACAGTTGATAATTAGGTTGATAGATATCTAATCTTTTCTTCCTTCACAGTTGATAATTAGGTTGATAGATATCTAATCTTTTCTTCCTTCACAGTTGATAATTAGGTTGATAGATATCTTTTCTTCCTTAAAGTTTCGGTGTATTAAAGTTTTCGATCTTGGGTGTGTATTTTCCCCTGGCAATCGAACCTCACAGGGAAAGACAGCACTAAAGATCACTACACTAATAATATAATAAATAGACCTTGGTTACCTAGGTGTATATTATATATTATGGTAGGAGGTTTACTTTCGGCGGCTTGCTTGATATTTGATATTGAGCAGTTTGAATTTTGAAAAATGAATGAAGGATAACCTTCTCAATCTTACCGAGGATACCTCATCGGGTATCACGAAAGAAAGAGGCTCTAGGAGAGCAAACTAGACTGAGTCTCAGAGCGCTCCACTAGTGCGGCACTACTTGATTGTATTTCTATTGTCGAGGTTTTGGGGATAAAGGCTATATACATTATACAGTTCACATACATTGTTAGGTTTGGTATGGTTCTTTGAGCTTGGATCCCTATATATTATCATATTGTATGCATAGCATAATATATATCTCATTTAAGCGCCGACTCCAGATACAATTCGTCAGAGTAGCGGCTCTTCTAAACTAGAGGTAGATTTGCCAGTAATTTCTTCATTGCCCTTCTCTATATCATCGCCACCCTCTTCATTATCACCCTCTTCATCGCCACCATTATGCTCAGAATCGGCATCCACTTCATAGCTAGTGACGAGCATTTGACAAAACTTCTCGTCTCTTGGCGCCTTTGTCCAGTTTAATTTCCAGCATATGAAGCAATATATAAACGCAGCGAGACCTTCAACTACTCCATACAACATGGGCACACAAATCGCTTGTCCTCTGTCAGTTGGGTTCGACCACATAGTAACAGCAGCACTGGTTGCAAGGCCTACATTTTGATATGAACATTCTATTCCAACGGATATGACTTGTGGCTTTTTCAGCTTGATCAGCAGTGATATTGTTGTTGCTATCAACAGACCAGCTACCATAGGCAAACACACACCAACATAGAAGGCTGGAGGTTTTGTCCAGATTTGAGCATCAGAAAGAGATGATACCACCGCCGAAAATATTGCCAAGCTCAAACCAGATAAAGTTCCAAGTCTATTTGCATGGCGGTCTCATTATGGCAATGATAACTATTGTAATGTTGACCATCAGCATGGCCCAGTCGATTGGTACACGAATACTTTCTCCATTCTCAGATTTTCCACCAAATGCAACTGTGAGAGAAAAGTAAGAGTCGTTAGAGGATTGATAAACAAATGTACATCATATGCAGTTGCAAAACATACCATTGACATAAAGCAAAAGATTAGCAGGCAGCATGAAAGTACTAGCAAGGGTTGATATTGTTGTCATAGTCACTGATAACGCCAAGTCAGCGTTGAAGAGAGAGCACCACCAATTACTGAATCCTCTGTTGTGAGTTGCAACGAATAAAGTCGAGAGAGATCAGAGGTCTTATTAAGTTTAAGTTGCACAACATAAAAAACTTACCCTCCAGGGGAAGCCGTAACAATGAGGAGTGATATAGCCATGGGTTCTTCAAGACCATGGTCCTTCAACAACAAGACTGATATGTATCCAAGAAGTGGCATTAAAAAGAATTGAAGTAAGAACCCTGTTGCAATAGCACACTTATTATGTACCTGTTGACGTAGATGCTTAACATCAACAGTAGCCGACATTCCAAAGATGAGTAGAAATAGTAGTATGTTGGTTAATATCTGTGAAAGTAGAGTAAACCACTCGCTTTCAGCTCCGGGATGCTAGCACCTGATGAATATATTAAACATATAGAAAAGTTAGTGCATATGATATGCACAAAAAATAATGCCTCTCATCCATCACACACTACACATATTACATACGTCGTATGAATCAACTGACAATCTCAATAATCAATGCTTAAATCGTCATCAGAGCTGCCCTTTTCTTCCTCTTCCATGGCATTGGCGCTTTATTTAACCCATATGAGGAAATATGATGGGTGCGTGGATGAGGCAGCTACGATACCAAATAAATGACAATATCTATCGTATCGTACGACGTACAAGTGTACAAGCTGCCAGCTGCTACTAGCTTCAAAAGTTGTATAATTGGATATTAACAACTCCTTATATATAGAATTCTTTGAGTTTGCAACAGAGATAAGTATGGGCAATAACGTGGATCAATGGCGACGCTCTATTGAGGGTGGCCGAGGTAGCTCTCATTATTTAGGTATCGTTTGTCGCGCATTTAAACTTGGTATTCATTCACAAATCCCGAAACAACCAACTCCGCCACCCTCCGACTCTAGTGATATTAAATGTGCAGTATTAAATGTTGTCTCTGTCTCTTTTGGCGCTCCAAATGGGATTAGACCGGGCTATCAATCATCACTGTCTATTGGTGGCAACCAATTATGTTTTGTATTGTTCTTTCTTTATTTCATACTTCGTAAATTCTTTGGTAGTGGTAGTGGTTTTAAGAAACCGAGCCGGTGTATGTCTACAGTATTACATGTATGCAAATGTTTGGGTAGTATTCCAAAGGGATTACTTGAATATCTACTGATCAAGTCATTAACACCATCTACCAATCATTTCCGAGTAAAATGTAATCCTATCCTCAGGATGGTTATGATGGCTTGGTTTGCAAACCTTGCCTTTGTAATACACAGTCCTCCTGGCACGGCTGGTAGTCAAAAACGTGATACCAAATCTAGTAGGAAAGACGACGCTGATGAAATGGATATGGAAACACTTGATATTGATGATGACTCCGACTTTTTCAATAAGTTTACAAAACCTGGTACTCTTCCACCAACTGGTAATCACCGTTCGTCACCTAAAAATACGTTATCCGAAGACTCACTGAAGCTCCCAGCTGGTAGGAAATTATACGAGAAAGGGAGGAAGTATGGTTTTTGCCCAATAACAACATTTTCGTCTGATCCTACAAATCGTGTGACATGTTTGGTCATTAGTACCTTTCCTCCAGATGATGATTGCCAAGGTATAGCCAAGTATGGGCCCTTCTATACTAGAATTTTGACAAACGTAAAAAATGGAAAGGCGGTATACACATCCTTCGACTGTATACAGCAGAATCCAGCCATTCATGCATTCTCTCGTACTACGCATCAAGTCGTTCAAGATAAGTGTAACATTCTTCGGAAAACAGCAAAATTTGTCTGTGATGAGAGTATTGCATGGATGGATAGGAGTCCTTTTCCTGCTCCTTACAATCAAGGCGACCCTAAACATAAGGCCAAATTTGCCCATTATAAGAAGATGAAGAAGGATTTCGATCCATTGGTCGCCGAGTATATCAAGGAAATCATTGAGTCTAAAAGTCTACTACCAAACCTCAGATGTGTTATTCTGCTTGGGGATGTATGGGATTTTGCAACTGTACAGTACCCAAACATGATCGATCCATCATTGATCATCCAACACTGTCCAGTCATTCACCCAACAGTCATTGACCATTATTACCCAACACCCCGGCAAGGTTACACCTATTATGAATGTATGAGTAATGTGACTGACTTTCTCCGTACTGGAACTACAGACTTTCGTGATACTCTCGTCCCATGGGATGATCTTGGCGATATGTTTGCTTTTGGTAAGACCAAGAATGATGGCAATGAGGGTACTACCTCGGGAACTACTGGCGGTGGGGGATCTGATCATTTTGTATATATTGGTAGGTATGATGGTTATACTGGAGGTGATAATACTGTATTTGTTGGTTACAATAGAAGTGATTTTGAACAACTGATGAAGGATGGAAAGTTTGGTAAGGGCTGTCCAGATATCGATCCTCAGGAGAAGTTGTTGAAGCGTCCTCAGAAGATGGACTCGCTTGGTCTTACTATTGAGATTGAGCATTTTCATGATTACTACGAACGTCGTGGCAAGCAAATGAGACTAAGTGATTGGGGTGTGCAGAACCGTGAAGGAGCATACAAGGCGTGGGTGGAATATGTTGATGGCAAGCGTGCCGAAGGGGACAGAAAAAGGAGTGGAAAGATGAGTAAGATGGTCGGTGCAGTATTGAATGCGGCTAAGAGTAGTTAATAACTAATAACTTAGTATCACGTTTGCTTGTTCAATCTAATGTATATTAATAACTATCTATCTCAACAACTGAATAAAAGACTCTAGCAACAGGCAACCAAAACAGATTGATGAAAGTTGCCAAAGGATAAACGACCATGGCGTGCTCACAACTTGATGGAGAAGGGAGAAGACGTAACCCACAGTAAAGAGTGACATTCAATAACACAATACTAGTTGGTAATCCGCAGATACTACCAATCTAAGACACCAGGTTGGCACTAGGGTGGTGGTGTAAAGAGAGAAGAAGAGTTGAGCCTCGTGTAATTATACCAGCCGTCTGTCAAAAGTACTTACCTGACCAATCTAAAGGTCCTTAAAGGACCATTTACGATTCGTCTTGGAACTTCCTTTAATCAAAGCAACCTTATCAGGATCCTCAACATCAAGAAAACGATGACCAAACAACCATACCATATCCTCACGATAGTCTTCCTTGTTCAAATCATGCCATCCTTTGTTGCTACCAGAAGCATCCGTTTCCATACTCCACACCAATTGAAAATGAAGGTCAGCTCTGAGTCTACCGATAAACTGTGATTCTTTAGGGCATGTTTTCTTCTTTCCTTTACCCAACTTCATTTTTTTGTTGAAATGGAAGAGAGCCTCAGATTCATCATCTGCCTTGGTCTCCAATAGCTTAACAATCTTCTTCAATTCTGTCATCTCGATGCAAGATAAAGGTTTAGCACCCTTTGTTCGAGGCCGTACTTGGCGTAGCCTAGTGGTTGTCTTCGTTGGATTCCGGCGAGAGGGTGTACCCAAATGTTTACAACATTCACCTTAGTGAACTCCTCCTCCTCACCGAGTGAAACCAAAACTTGTGAGAGGAGTCCTCCATTTTCAACACGTGCCATCGAATCCTTGATACAATCGCTTTGCCTACCCAATTCACCTCTCTTAATCTGTGCTTCACTTAAAACTTTGTCAACGACTTTACCTCTGGCATTCTCACGAGTTGGACGACTGTTCTCCTCGGCAGTCTTCTTGACCTTCTTTTTCTTTGGTGCCTCGACTTCAGAATCAGACTCAGACTCGGACTCGAAATCATCCTCAGACTCGGAATCCCAGGCAGCAGCGTCATCTAAGTTGAATTGGAAAGGAAACGAATGAAAGAAAGATGAAATGAGTAAACGAACAAACAATGAAACGAACGAGCAAACGAAGAACGAAGAACGAACGAACTCACCATGTTTCAACCCTGACTCTGAGTAAAACTCTGTCTGCTTCTTGCTACGGGCTGACTTGCGTCCTACGGATGTGGAAGAACTAGCAGCTGCGGCGGCGGACTTTTGAGAGAGTAGAAGAGTGTTAGTATACAGGAGATTGAGAGTCGGCACCACATTCACAACAAGGCAAACAAACTAACTAACCTCTCTCTCCTCTAATGCTTTGCTACGGGTCAACTTTTGTGCAATGGATGAAGGAGACGATGCAGTAGCTGCAGTGGCGGCAACCTAATACGGAGAGAATAGCAGAGTGTTAGTTAGTTACAAGTGATTAAGAGACGGCACTACAAAGACAAACGAAAGAAACAAACTAACCTCCGCGGCACGAGCAGACAGTGTGCCCTTAACTTGTTCAGCAAGATACTTAATATCACGAAGATCGTTACTGTCTTCACGATACAATGCACCCCTTGCTGTGCTACGACCTCTACCTCTTCCTTCACCCGACGGGTCGCGATTCAACTTTTTCATATTACGTTCTACAATGGCAGCCTTCTCCTCTAAACTCCTCAAGAAAGAAGATAAATTGTTAGCTGACACCCGATAATACCTACCCATTAACTCTACGCTAACCAATGAACCAGGGTCGGTTGTTGTTACCAACTTGGCAAGGCTAGTCCTATTGCAAATCATCTATCGTAGCAGAGGGAGATAAATTTAATTGATTGTGAGTGAGTCTAATAAGAAATACACTATGTACAACATGTATACAGTCTCTAACATAACTGCTTACCTTTGTACAATGTTACTTTGGATGAATGACGATTGGTGGAGATTCCAAAATTATGAGCTCAACACACAGATGTGGAGAGAGTTTTTTAAGTATGTAGGCGAGGTACTTGTGTGAGAGACTACCTCCAACAATTCATCCATCAATTACTCGTTGTACAATCATTATCAATATTCCTTTTACTAACTACCAATTAAACAACCACAAATGACACGTGAAACTACCGATACGTCATTTTTCTAACTTTGCGTGCTATTTGATCATATCTTATGCACATGTTCAACACTAACTTTGTCGAATACTACAATAATCGGTCAATACAGACACATGTTGCCACCTCCCAGACCAAGAGGACTATTACATAATGGAAATGACAGTTGTATACCCAAGTATGTCAATTCTCCCATCTTTTTTCCCACGCTCGTTCAAAAACATAAACACCACGTATCTTCCAATATGCTTCCTTCAACTCTTCTGGGTTACTTGCTACCCACTGTTCACACGTCTTGGACTTTTTATGTTTCTTAGGACAATCAATGAAGTATCGATTGCCAGCCACAGTTCCACAGAAGGCAAGGTTGAGCACTAGACGCATGTTACGAAAGTGACCAGCTTCACAATTAGTTCCTTCACCTGTGTTTATCAGTGAATAGAGAGAGATGTGAGCAATTCCATTTCACTTACCAATGGGAAAATGACCATACGGCAGTCCCCATTGATTCGTATCGGGGGCTACTCTCGACTATACCATTTGATCGATTTGTTGTATTTGTATGTATGTATATTATTATTTCTTCCATATTTGTTGTAGATTGTATATATATATATGTTGTATTGTATCTAGAGGTAGTGAATGAGAATATGATACCGTCCAATATTATGTGAATGAGCTTGATAGCCCTCAAACTTAATAAATATTATGCGATATATCATCGTATTCCCAACCATATTAGAAGACGATCAGGCAGGGGATAGGACGATATAACAAGAAGGATAGCATCAGCTTCAGCATGCAACTCTTTATGTCTTGATCGCGCGCCTTATGGTATCCTCTAGATAAGTAACTTTTCTCTTATCATTGGGTACCCCTTCAACCATTCACCAATGGCATTATTTGGTGACCACCGGATCCGGATATCTACATCATATTAATCACTTAATACACAATAATATTGTTATAATTATATGCAACAGGCGCCGCTCAGTTAGACCAGAGAGATAAATATTACAAGATACTTTGTGGTCATTAGATTCTTACATATCACACTTGAACATGGTAGTCAAGAACACATTAATTAATCGATCATCACGACGAGACTCTGTATCAAATAGTAATTCTCCATCTAGTAGTAATGCTAATGGGAAGTCATCAGTAGTTCCACTACGACGGCCTCATGATGGATCATCTCCAAACAATTTCCGACACAATAATGATGGAGATGATGACCGTACAGTCTACACTGTCAAAAGTAATACAGGCATTCCAGTACAACAACAACACTCACCATTATCATCATCACCAATACCAGATTCTATAATTATACAATATATACTACCATGTTTTCGAATAAGAAGCAGAAAATCAGCAATCATTATACTTGTCATATCGGCATTATTTATTTCAATACAAATTATTGCATACAGATCTATAAGTTCAATACCTAATCACGAGGAGGGTTACTTCTTACCTGAACCGAGAAGATGGGAAGTTGGTAGAGAACGGAGAAGAATTCAAAGAGAGGAACGAAGAGCAAACAGTAATCATACGCCAATTTCTGCAATAAAGTCTGTGAAATATACCGAATATGAAAAATCATTATTAACCTTTCTATTCAGTTTGAGAGCAACGGGTGTTAAATCAGCCGTGCTGCCATTGAAGGCACATGATCCACTTGGACAAGATATGAGTGTATACTCTACATTGGGTTGTTCCGTCTTTAATCAATTGAGCAATAGCAACAACAAGAACAATAATACATTTTCACATAAAGAACAGATGCAACAATTATGGTTATCACATATACCGACAATACTCCAAGCTTCACGTCATGCAGATGATACAGATTATGTACATGAAGATTGGACAGCTACATTATTAAAATCAATATCTCCTTATAGTATATTGGATCATTTACCAAATGATAATTCAATGAACCAAATGAGTAAGAAAGACATTGAACGAATAATTGGCATACTTATGCGAAGATTATTAGGACTATTTCAAAGTAGTGGATTGGCATATGCAAATATGCCACCGCCGTTACGAATAGCAGTGTTTGGTGGACCAACAGTGGAAGGGATGGGATGTAGCAGGGCAAGAGTTGATATACCCCGATCATCGATGTCATCTCCTATCTTCTGTTCGTTTCCACATCGACTAGAACACTTTCTGAATGAGATACTATTACCCCCAACTGTGCTAAAACAACTTCGAAAAACAATGAGTAGTATGAACGGTAGTACTAATACTGATATTACATTAGATGAAGTGATTCGATTGGTAGAGATTATCAATTTAGGTGAAGAGGGAACAAACTCTGAGTATTCTACTGCAATTGTTCGTAATCGAATGTATCCACCGTTAGTAAATAATGCAAAACTGAGCAACGCCGCTACTGGATACGGCGGTGGTCCACCCGATTTGGTCATTGATGCCTATGGCATTGATGAATATGGAAGAGATACTACCGAGTTACACGTCTTTGATGATAATTCAATAAGCCATCCATCGTTTCGGAAGGAATGCTCGGAAGAATATCAGAAACCTCCTCCAGTGATTGTCAGAGTAGTATTAGAAGATGATAATGTACCACCTTCGGAAGAGCAGTTTGTATCCTCAATAATGACTGCAGTATTAGGGGATGTAATCGATGATGTAGAAGAAGCCGAGACATCACTACCCGACGTTCAAAATGCAGAAGATGGCAAAGGTGAAGAAACAACTGGTGCATTTGGAATGGCAGGCCATGTGGCTTCTTCATGGACAATTGCATATAACTTGGCATTTGCTGCAATGAGTCACTGCAGCTCAATAAATAATCAACCACTTCAACATCCACCACAACAACAGCAGAAGAATACAATCCAAAGGACAATGCATAACTTTGCATCAGCTCATTGTGACAATGGTGTTGATTCGCCGTGCACATTCTCCTTCCTTGCTGGTCCAAAAGGGACTGCACTCCGTCCTTCATCGATTGCATCAACTCTAATGCCATATATGGTTGAGAATACAGGTTGGCAACCTGAATCTGACATGACAACTGGATTCGCTCGTAAGACTGGACTGGTTGGAGTTGGCAAAGATGCAACCATGACTTTATTGTTTCGCAATATAACGCGACCAGTTAGACGATTTGATGTAATTTCACTCCGTAGTACCTCAGATGTATGGAAAGATGGTGTAGCCCAATTCACTGTCGTAACACGAGGGAACTTTACACAACACAACAATAAGGAAGATGCAGAAGTATCTGCTACCAAAGAGATTGCTTCCTCGTTTGAGATATCAGCAGAATTGATAGCCGAGAAGAGAATTATTAATAGTGACGGAAAAGATAAACATATATCATATCATTTTGGAATAGACTTGCCAGAAGCAGAAGGTAATCCTGGAAATATGGGCACAGATGTGTTGGTAAGGATAATATTGACCAAGGGGAGTAGGTTTAAGATTCTTGGATTAATGTTATGTGAATAGCAAGTGTCTTAACATCATTTCATTGCCTAAGTATAATCACTTTTTCCAATCAATACTGCAGTGTTTCACAGCTTGTAATACATATAAATAACCCAGATCTCTTCCATTCACTTGCTCTCATGCTCGCTCTGGCTTTGAACATAGAATATCCCATATTACTTGTTATTGCTTTGCTTTATCTTCTACCTTGTGCACCGTCTGTACGTCACTTCACCACAAGCGCGAAAAAATGACAAAATAGTGGAGGTACTAGAGGTATAGACCTGAACTACGTACAAAATACAAACCATTACATATACTCCAATTATTAGATTATTATTGCAGTTCGATATGTAAGTTCTATACTATGTGATATGAACCACTTGTGCGGTGAGCGTATGGTCGGAGAAGCCCTTTGATTAAATACTAAATTATGCTCACATCTTGTGTCCTTCATCGGTGCACCTTACCTCACTACCCTATCATTGTCTATACCCTCTATAATATACATACACAGCAAAACAAACAATAAAATAGATTGCAATAATGGCAGCTTTATCAACAGATGCCGCCCAAATGGCGAACTTCCTCAGTGCACTATCCCAACCAGATACAAATATAATTCGTCAAGCAGAAGTAGCATTAAAACCAATCCTCAAACAACCACAATGTGTCCCAGCCATGGTAGAAGTTATTAAGGCACAAACAGCACAGAATGAGGCTACACGACATGTCGCCGCAATCGTATTAAGAAAACGTATTGCTGGACATTTACCTAAATTTGATGCACCAACAAAAACGGCATTAAAGGTTGAATTATTATCAATATTACAAACTGAAAATTCACGTCCAGTACGTAATGGCGTGGTAGCATTGGTTGCAACGATATGCAAAGCTGAGGCAGAGGCAGATAGTGGAGATGTAACACAGGCAGCGGCAGGTTGGCCAGAATTATTCCAATTTATTGCAGCAGCCGCAGGTGATGCTCATCCCGAGGCTCGTGAATTGGCATTTCTATTATTAGGCGAAATGACAGAAACTATTGGTGCACATTTAAAGCCACAATTTGCTACATTATCGGGATTATTCGCCGCTGGATTAAGTGACGCAGATTTAAAGGTACAAAATGCTGCTGTTAAGGCATTGGGATTGTTAATGAGTTATTTAGCAGATGAGGAAGAGATTGATACCTTCGCTCCATTAGTTCAACCAGTGTTGAGTGTTGCAGATGCATGTCGTGTTCGTCATGATGAGGAGGTTGTTTCTACTACATTGGATGTATTATATGATTTAGCTTTCAGTCCGAGTCAGGCAGTGGCTGCAAATATGGCACATATTGTACGATTTGCACAAATTTGTATGTCAGATTCCAACCTAGAGTTGTCTGTTCGTGACTCAGCTGCATTGGTTGTTGCTACAATGGCTGAATCAAAGCCTAAACATATGGGTAGAGATTCTGCTCTACTAACTGGCGTTGTTGAGACAATCTTCAACCTTATTGAAAACTCTGACGGTAGTGCTGCTGGGGCATTATTCGAGAGTAATCCAGCATGGAAGGAAGATTTTGAAGATCAGGAGGGATATGATGATGCCGACGAGGATGGAGGTATTTCTGAAACTGGCATGGCTCAGGGTACACTTGATATGTTGGCATGTGAGATTCCTAAAAAGTACATCTTTGAACCAGTCGTTTCACGATGCATGTCTCGACTTGCCAGCTCTGAACCTAACCAACGTAAGGCTGGTATTGCTTGTTTGGGTGTGATTGCCGAGGGATGTGCTGAGCCATTACGAGAGAACTTGGCACAGGTAATGCCTCATGTATTCAAGTGTGCTGGGGATACCGATGCACGAGTTCGAGAATGTGCATGCTTTGCCTTGGGACAGATTAGTGAACACTGTCAACCAGAAGTATTGAGTTACTCGAGTCAGATATTGCCTATTGTCTTTGCCTTGTTAGATGATTCTAATATTGCAGTACAGGCTACGAGTTGTTATGTCCTCGAAATGTTCTGTGAACGATTGGAACCCGATGGTGTACGACCACTTCTTGATCCCTTGGTACGAAAGTTGGCTTCTATGTTAGAGGCTACTAACAAACGTTCTGTGCAGGAAATGACTGTTGCGGCATTAGCAGCAACGGCTGTTGCAGCAGAGGAGGAGTTTGCTCCCTATGTTGTAGGAGTGGCATCACTAATGTCTAAATTGATGGAACTCAAGGAGGAGAAGACATACTCATTACGTGGACGAGCGTTGGAATGCATGGGGCATATTGCCATTGCTGTTGGGAAAGAACATTTCCGTCCATACTTTGGTGCCACAATGCAGTGTGCATGTGAGGGATTGACATTTGATTCAACTGACTTACATGAGTTTGCTTATGCAGCATTTGCCAATCTTGCAAAGGTGATGGGAGATGAATTTGCACCTGTTTTGGAACAGTTGGTACCACATTTAGTAACTGTCATATCTCAAGACGAAGGTCAATTTGAAGCTGCCGAGGAAGAGCAGGGCGGTCAATTCAATGCCCTTGATGATTCCGACGATGAGTCCGAGGGAGGTAATATGGTCATGCATATCCGTACAGCTATTCTCGAGACTAAGAAGGGAGCCATTACAGCAATTGGAGAAATGGCAGCGCACACGGGTGCCGCCTTTGTCCCGTATATGGGTGAGGTAACCACTGTCTTATTGCAGGCGGCAGATAATTGGCATCCACTTATTAAGACTGAGGTTGCCGATGCCATGGCCAGTTTGATTGTGCCATGTGTAGCTCAGGATCATAATGGCGAGATTACTTGGGAGAAAGGAGATATTGCAGGTCCTAGCCCTTTGAGTCAAAACACTACACAGATTGTAAATGTAGTCCTCAAGGCACTTGTTACAATGATGAAAGATGACACCAAAGAAGTCGTTGGGAAGGCTTGTGAGGGTGTTCAGGCTATTATTGAGCTTTGTGGTCCTCATTCTCTGTCATCTGTGGCGAACGACTGTTTAGAGAATACGTATGCCATTCTTGCCAAGGAGGCACCATGTTGGCAGAATGAATATGGCGACGATGAGGAATTTGGTGACGAAGATGATGATCACGACTCATTCATGACATCAGTATGTGATCTTATTGGCTCGTTTGGTCGTGTGATGGGACAACACTTTGTTCAGTACCTTCCTAAGTTCCTACCTGCCATTTGCTTTTATGCCAAAACATCACGCCCTCCGAGTGATAGATCGATGGCCATTGGATGCTTGGGCGAACTTTCCCAAGAGTTAGAAAGTGGCATTGCACCACACTGGCAAGATGTCTTTTATGCAGCCTCAATTGCCGGCCTCGCCGACTCAGATAACAGCGTGAAGCGTAATGCAGCATTCTGTATCGGAGTAAGCTGTGAGGGTCTAGGGGAGTCCATTACATCTCAATATGAAACATTACTTACAGCGTTGAGCCCCCTCTTTAGTGTAGATGTATCAGAGGGAGACACTGCCGCCGCATGTGTTGATAATGCCTGTGCCGCTGTTGCTCGAATGATTAAAACATCTCCATCAAATGTTCCCATGGGTCAGGTCATTCCTGCACTTCTAAAGCACTTGCCCTTGAAGAATGATATGACAGAGAATGAAACAGTGTACAATTGTCTCTTTGGTCTGTTGCAACAAAACCAAGCTGATTTGATGGCAAACAAGGTTGAATTGAGTAGAGTATTTGCAGAAGCTGCTTCTGACGATAGCCAGGTAGATGACGAGCTGAAGGAGAAGCTCAAACTTGCTTTGCAATCTCTTAACTAATTAGATGTGTTTTATGTAGACAACTTTGACTCTACTTATCTGTATATTTACTAGATATAGTAACGCAAACACTTGGTTATTGAACAAGAGGAGAGGAGGCTAGAGGCAGGGGCTGCTTAACTCAAGAGGTACCAAAATTGAAAAGGATACCCCCCTCATTTGGTTTTAGGAGCAGCAGTTATTAGAAGCGGCCCCGCCCATATACCACAAATAGAAGCGACAGGCCACCTTATTATCATATAAAATACAATGGTAAGTGTAGAATTATATGTATATATTTGTAGGGCAGTATTTTGCAATCATCCATTTGCAACAAGGCTGAGACTCACAAGATATGTTCACACTATTTTTCACCACAATTCCAACTAACTTAAACATACTTGGACTTTAATACCCCCACACATCACCGCACAATTAAACAGCCAATTCGTTTAGATATTAAAAAGAAATTATCGGTTAGTTCCGAGCGTGTAAAGTCTGTAGACATACACCCCACTGAATCATGGGCCTTAGCTGCATTATATTCAGGAAATGTAACTATTTGGGATTATGAAAGTGGATCAAATGTTAAAACATTTGAAGTATCCGAATTACCAGTCCGTTGTGCTAAATTTATCACACGTAAACAATGGTTCGTTGCTAGTTCAGATGATATGAGATTACGTGTTTATAATTACAATACCATGGAAAAGATTAAAGACTTTGAGGCACATTCAGATTATATCCGTTATGTTGAGGTACACCCTTCATTGCCTTACTTTTTAACAAGTTCTGATGATATGACTATTAAATGTTGGGATTGGGATCGTGGATTTGATTGTACACAATTATTCGAAGGGCATGCACACTACGTTATGATGGTTAAGTTCAATCCGAAGGATAGTAATACATTTGCCTCGGCTAGTTTAGGTAAGCAGAACTTAATTGTGCACAATGGTCACAGACCACCCTTTGATTTGTGGGCATTGGATTCTGATTGTGAAACCAAGATATGAATGCATACTCACGTGGCTGTGGATTGAGTTGAATTGTACATATGATATGGTTTTGCACTTTACAAGCAAATGCTAACAAATACTAAACCCCCTCCCTCCCTCTCTTCTTGGATATGCTTGTGACCATTGTGTGGAATTAACTTCTGATTCCCTTAGATCGGAGTATTAAAGTTTGGGGATTGGGTAGTCCATTGCCTCATTATACATTGGAGGGACATGAACGTGGTGTGAATTGTATTGATTATTACCCCTCGGGGGATAAGCCCTATATTCTATCGGGTGCCGATGATCGCACCGTTAAAATCTGGGATTACCAAACCAAGTCAATTGTACATTCGTTGGATGGACATTCACACAATATCTGTTCAGTATTATTCCATCCTAAACTTCCCTTAATTTGTTCCGCATCCGAGGATGGGACTGTTCGTTTGTGGCAGAGTACCACATACCGTGCCGAGACTACATTAAATTACGGCATGGAACGTGCATGGGCTTTGGCAGCCACAAAGGAGACTACCAAACTTGCCATTGGCTTTGATGAAGGATGTGTAGTTGTTGAACTTGGGTCTGATGATGCCGTTGTATCCATGGATGGAACTGGTAAGGTTGTTTGGGCTAAGAATAATGAAATCCAAACCACCACTGTCAAAGGCCTTGCCGGCGGAGATGATGAGGATGCCTTGCCTGACGGCGATCGTCTTCCTGTCGTGCCACGTGATTTGGGAGCGTGTGAACTTTATCCCCAATCGATCAAACATAACTGTAATGGACGATTCATTGCCGTTTGTGGTGACGGTGAATTCATCATTTACACCGCCCAGGCCTTACGTAACAAGGCATTCGGACAAGCAATTGACTTTGTTTGGTCAGCCACCGGTACTGGAGATTATGCCATTCGTGAATCTGTTAACCGCATTAAATTCTTCAAGAATTTCAAGGAAAGTCGTGCTATTAAGCCAGCCACCGCAAGTGCCGATGGGTTATTCGGGGGACATTTACTTGGGGTTAAGGGAGGAGATTCAGCCGTTCTCTTTTATGATTGGGATTCTGGTGAATTCGTACGCAAGATTGACGTAGCTCCCAAGGAGGTATATTGGTCTGATTCAGGAAATCTCGTCCTTATTGCATGCGGGGACTCCGCCTATGTATTGAGCTACAACGCCGCCGTGACAGCGTCTGCTATTGCAATGGGTCAAGTATCCCCCGAGGATGGTGTAGACGGATCGTTTGATTTGTTATACGAGATTAGTGATAACATCACTTCCGGCCAATGGGTGGGTGATTGTTTCATCTACTGTAATAACGCTGGACGCCTCAATTACAGTGTTGGTGGCAAGATACAGACACTCGTCCATTTGGATACTAATTCATCAGGCGCCACTATGCACAGCGTGCTTGGATATCTCGCCAAGGAAGATCGTGTCTACTTGGTGGATAAGAGTTTGAACATTGTTTCATACAGAGTCATGTTGGCAGTGCTTCAGTATCAAACCGCAGTGATGCGTGGAGACTTTGACGCCGCCAACGAGTTACTTTCCTCCATCCCCGAATCTGAGTATACCACAATTGCCAGGTTTTTAGAAGCTCAGGGTTTCAAGGAGGAAGCATTGGAGGTCACAACTGATGATGATCATAAATTTGACCTCGCATTGGACTCGGGAAGATTGACATTGCACATGAACTCATGAAACAAACACCTGCCGATGAGAAGAACTCCATCGATACTATGGCCAAATGGAAGAAGCTAAGTGACGCAGCCTTAAAGATTAGCGACTTTGAGCTTACGGAGGCATGCAGTCTTGCTAGTGATGACTTCCCAGGACTCTTGTTGTTGTACTCGGCAGTGGGTAATTTTGATGGCATGGAAAAATTAGCCAAGATGGCCCAGGCAAAGGGGAAGACTAACATTGCATTCGTGTCCTATCTCCTCACGGGTAATGTCGAAGAATGTGCTAACCTCCTCATTGCTACCAACCGTCTTCCTGAAGCAGCCTTCTTTGCCAGGACATATCTCCCATCTCGTGTCGAGGAGATTGTATCTTTGTGGAAAGATGATCTGATTAAGGTATCTGAAACGGCTGCTAAAGCATTGGCAGACCCTTCTACCAATCCAGAGCTCTTCCCCGATAGAGACGTGGCACTTCAGGTTGAACAAATGTTCATGGCCCAACGTGAGGCTACAAAAGCAACTGGAATCGCAGCAAGTGATTATCCGACCGCAGTTGGTGATCTTGATTTAGATTTGATTGCTCTAATTAAATCACAGGGAGGAGGTGGAGCGGCAGCACCACCGCCACCTCCTCCAGCACAAGAATCTGCTGTACCATCACCACCAGCCCCCGCCGCACCTGATGAATCTGCCGCAGAGTAAGTTGATTATGTTTCACATCTTATGCTTATTTTTTGTATTGAATCTGACAATTATTTCCCTCTCTCTGAAACTATTGCAGTGATGAATTTGTAGATGCCGATGACGGCGGTATAGCAGCAGCCGAAGCGGAGGCGACAGCTGCTCAAGAGGCTTCCCAAGCCGCGGCCGAAGCGGCAAGATTGGCTCAACAAGCCGAACAACAGCGTTTGCAACAGGAGGCTGAACAGCAGCGGTTGGTACAGGAGGCTGAACAGCAGCGGTTAAAACAAGAGGCTGAACAAGAAGAGAAAAGACTTGCTGAAGAGGAGGCTGCTAGAATTGCGTTAGAGGAAGAAGCGGCAGCAAAGGCAGCGGAAGCGGCAAAGGAAGATGATATGGATGACTTTGGGGATGACTGGTAGATCACCTTTGAAACGATCCTCACTTAAATTAAAGAAGATATTGTGTTGAAAGGTTTGTATATCTATCATCTTTCTTATCATTGGGTTACTTATCTTTCAGCATATCGTTTATCGCCATTACCGACCATTTGGCTCGAGTAGTAGTATCAATAGAAGAGGTAAATATGAGTACGAATGTGGCAGCCATCTGACGACAGTCAGGTGGAATTATCATAAAAGGATACCACTGAGCGTATCCTAGCATAACTGCTACTAATGTCACCAGACTACTTCTATTCGAAAGAATGTTAAAAACTGATACAGGGACAGTACTGAGGATATGTGCAAATTGCCTTATGAGAATCATCTCCCATTAGTCTCTCGTTCGCTCGCCAAATAAAATGAAAATTGGTTACTATTTTGTTCGGTTTGCAATGGCTCCACGACAACATAGCGCTATTGGTCACAATGATATCCATTACCTAGATTCCATAATTAGAACCTGAATTACAAGTAACATTTATTTGCAAAGGTAGAAGGGAAGATAAGACTGATTACAAGTAACATTTTACAACATCAAAAAGGGAAGATAGGATGGCTACAGAACAGACGCCAATCACAAGACCACCTTCATCATCTGTTGGTGATTCATCAAATCGTCAAAGAAGAAGATATTATCGAGGAGGGTTCTCTACATCAATATGTGATATATTCAATAATCCCAATTCACGTACTGATTGTTGCGCTGTTGCATGCTGTGGGGTTCTCTCAAGTGATCGAAATCGGTACTTATTGACAGGGAAGAGACCACCAGCCTTATGGGTTAGAGTATTGATATGGTTCATTATTCCGTCTCTTTTCATTGCTGCAATGAGTTACTTTGCAGTTGATATTCCTATGCCCTCCTCCAGTGGAGAAGAAGACGGTGACGATGGACAAGAAGGAGGAACTCAACAGACTACAAAGGCAGCCCCGCCTGGCATATTCTGGTCATTTGTCATCTACATGGCTGTGGTACGTATTACTATTTACCATATGTTATTATATGTTACTTGTATATATTTTTGTATGCCTCACAGTAGTATGTTCTATTATCTTATTCAGGTTATTAGCTATGGATTTATGAGAAATCAAGGCACAAGGAAAGTGATAATGCAAAGGTTGTATGAAGAAAGAGCTAGTGACCGGGGAGAAGAGGTAGATCCACAACAAATGGCATCATTTTTACTTAGACACAATCTGGATATTAAAAGAGCTCACACATGCTGGAGTTGTTTTTATACTCATGACTATCAGTTTATAGATGAATCTGGTATGGTTAATAATAATGATATGGATGAAGACGGGGAAGATAATGAAGGTGACTTTTGCAGCAAAATATGGGGCTGTTTGTCAAACACATTTTTCTGTTGTGGGTGCTGGTGTCAATGTTTCGGCTGTTGTGGTATTGCCCAAGAAGAACGAGAGGTGAACAGACTAACTGGTCATGACGGTATACCCAAAATTGATTACATAACCTTTCAACCATATGAAGAATACTACCCTGCAATTGTTGACCTGAGGGAAAATCAAAATAAAAGTCTTTGGGCACATATGAGGACAATATCAGAGCTCTCAAGCAAGCTACTCAAGAACGTTTTGGCAGTGTTGATTTTCATTATTTTGTTTGCGCTTTCGGATGTGGATAGCAACTTTACTTGGAAGAACTTGATAATACTCTTTTTGACACTTGGCCAAGCCTTCTTCATCGAATATTTAGTCCACTGGCGATACAATCGATTCAACCTATCATTCGACTCTGTTGTAAAATACTTTGGCTGTGGCTTCCTACTAACTACACCAATGGCCGTTGTATTTGAGAGGGTTATTTCAACAGTTGCTTCAGCGATTGTGTTAATTGTTGGAGTTATTATTTTAGCAAGTGACAGTGAGCTGGCTGATGAAATGCAGACTGATCAAAAAAAAGCAATGAAGGACCTGGCCGTGAACCATCCTGGACTATTCATCTTTATGAACTTTATCAACGCATTTGCAGTTGCTGCATTATGTGAAGAGTTTGTTAAATACTTTGGTTATCGTATGGTACAGACGCCATGTTTTTCAAATAACCAAACTTTGAAGTCAACTGGGTCTGCGATTACAGTAGCAATGGTCAGTGTGAGCTTAGGTTTCGCCTGCTGTGAGAACCTCATTTACATCTTTGTTTATTCGCCACCTGGTATTGCCATACAAGCATCGACATTATTAGCCAGAAGTTTCTTCCCAGTACATCCATTATGTGCAGCTATTCAAAGCATTGGCGTATGTAAAAGAGATCTAGAAGGTGACAAACGATATGGTTTGGGTTGGATCTCTTTACCGGCAATTATGCTTCATGGAAGTTTTGATTTCGTTTTGATGATCGCCGCTTACTATTACCAGGTTGAGAACATTAAAGAGGGCAACGACGATGATGGAGGCAATGTAACAACACCTGACACCGACGATGATGTGGATATAGTATCACAATTGCCTGCAATGGTTTGTGGTTTGATTTTTGTTGTTATAGGCTACTCATGGTATGTCATACAGGAAAGTTCGCGTTTGTATTGTTTTGTCTTGTGTTATTATGTGTTCAATACGAAGATTCGATGATTTGGCTACTTCATTTGGCCTTCTTTAGTCTTCAATTTGACTGCATTTACACCACATGCACTAACATATGTTGCAATCATTTCTCTTTCATCATGACAATTCATAACATGCGCATCTTCCAGTCCCGTGCCCAAACGAAACGATTAGCTGTAATGGATGCTGCCGCAAGAGATCAAAACTCGTTGTTGGTATGATAATGTAGTATAAGACTCAAAGGAGTTGTTGTATATAAGTTTTCTAATCGATTGTTCCCATAGCCAGTTTGCCAATCAAAGATGATATCTGAATGATACTGAACATCTACCAATGTAAGTCCTCTTGCTGGTGCACATATCCTTCTAATATGATTCTTTTCACCCTCACTGGTTCCCCATTTGCCAGTTTCCAATGCAGTACTGACATCATCGAGCTCTATATGACCACACCCTACAGCAACGATAGTACCGACAATGTTTCTCATCATTTTGTATAGGAATCGGTTGCCTGTGACTACAACAGTGAAGGTTTTTGAGCTATCCCCCAAACGACTACCATCCCGTTCATATGTTTCATTGCCCTCTCCCGACTTGTCGACACTTGAAGCTTCAACTTCCCAACTTGGCAACAGCTCTTTCCTCTCTTCCAATATATCACATCGCCATAACTTGCATATTGTACTCTGTACTCGTCCTCTATCAGTACCTCTAAATGCTGCCCTAAATGCACCATAATCTCTTTCTATTGCAGTATCTATATTTATATTCTCATCATTTGAATCGACAAACAAATTAGCGGCAGCCAAAGCTCGTTCTAAACAAAACTTATTGCCATTCATACCAACAGCTCGACTTGAAGAGCCATCTAAATGCCACAAGTAATTTTGTTTAATTGGATCATGTACGGGTCCAATTGCAAATTGATACTTGTATGTTTTGCTAATTGTATGTAATGTAGGATGAAATGATGCAATAGCCGCATCACTTTTTGTATTACCAGTACCTCTCATCGGTACTAAGCTGGATACATGAGGCAACGGCGCTGCCCCAACTATCCGTACATCTGGGGGTAACATTCGATTCAGAACATAGACGAGCTTTGATAAACTAGAATCAAATGGCAATGGTAAGTAATCTGTATCATTATATGATTTGGGCCTTTGTATCGATGTAGATTGCGTTGCATTCTTATCATTCTTGATACAGTAAAATTGAGCAACTAACGATTCGGCATGCACTCCGGCATCTGTCCTACTACATGCTTCAATTTTGATTTGCTTTGGATTAACATCTCCATATACTTTTGCAAGTGCCATTCGTATAGTATCGTCAACTGTTCTAATTCTACCTTTGTTATAACCATAACTGCCACCTTTACGTTGCAATGTTCTTGATCGTCTTGATTGTCTTCTATTTGGCTGTTGTTGTGTTGATTTACTGTGTTTATTTTTATTGGTATTGCTCTTAGCCTTAGTTTCTGAATTACCAGCAGTCCATCCCCGAAAGAAAGTGCCATCATATGCACATTTGATTACTGCAGTTGTATATATTATATTGTCATCTTGATCATTATTAATATTGCAGTTTATATCATTGATATGTCTTGTTGAAAGCTGAGTACTTGCAGTGAATGCAAATGTATAATATTGTTGTAGAGAGAGCTCGCTGAGCACAATAAGGAATATCATCCATATAAACATATTACCAACCCGCAAACCAATCATCATTCTGCACTGTCCACTACATATCCATCATATCATTCAATCAAGCACTAAACCTCACACTCTTAAACTCTTAACCTCTCTTATCTAGGCTAGATCTTATTAGTTATTTAAAGATACTAAGAACCTACCTTGAACTGTCACGGGTTTCTACCAATTAGTTATTTAGATATTCCGCTTTTGATAGTAGTATCGAATGGTACATACAACAAACATATCATTCAATACTGAAAACTGTCATAATATCGTATCAAGCATATCCTATGTATATGGTTAAACGACTTTATATTCATACGTAATCGCAGAGCACTCATCTTATGATCATCTATGATACGATACTCATAATTACATATGACATATAGTTCGAGTATTACGCTCACAACGACAGTAAGAAATTTCTCTTTGCCCGATCCAAAGACTCTTGTATCTGTTTCTTCTGCCTAGATGATAACTGATACGTCAATTTACTCGAAGCAGATTCATTGTCGACCCGATTGCCAGTCTTTTGCCTCCCTGTATTATTTCTCCGAGGATCCATGATCTGTTTTCTCTCAGGAGGCTTCGGACTTTTGCTCGGGTCTTTACTAACATTCCGACTGTCAACTCGTTTTGGACCTGTGTTTGGATCTCTTGCAGACCTTCTAATAGTACTTTTCTCGGATATTATTGGACTTTTGTTTGGACGTGCTAGTGCTTTCGCTAAGGTTTCTTTCTTGTTAGTTGATATCCTGGTAGTCTGTATCTGCATCGAGGTTGGAACTTGCACTCTTCTTCTATCAGAAGGTACTCTACCACTTGTATCATTTACGGGTGAAGTATAATTAGATCCCCTACCTTGCTGTCCATTTGTAGGTGGGCGCTGTTGAGATGCCTTTTTGGATTGACTCTTCTCTCCACTACTACTGGATTTACTTTCATCGTTGTTGTTTTGACGACTTTCTGCCTTTCGACGAGGCTTCATATCTATTAGTTTGGCAGCTTGAGGTTTACTAGTAGGCGGTGTGTGATTCAGATCGTCTTGTGGTTTCGTTCGAGACGGATGAATCTTTTTGGCTGTTGGTAGTTGTTTGGGTGGTGCCTCTTGTGCCGCCTTCTCCCTTTCCTGTCTTTTCTTTTTGTTGTTATTTGTAAGTTTATTTGGTGTGTTACGGCCACCATTCCTTTTCATATCGATAAGCTTTGGTTCTTTCTTGGTACTTATATCAGCAGGCTCGCTATTTGACGACTCAACGATAGTCTTATCTGCACTCTCGTCCGGATTATCTTTCTTAACCGACACAGCAGCAGGCGATGTATCAGATCGAGGAGTCTTTACATTCCTTGTCATATCTATCAATTTTGTAGATTGTTTCTTGGGCGGCTTTGGAGATCTCCTCTGAATGTTCCTAGTCATATCTATCAGCTTTGAACTTTGCTGCTTAGAGCTGCTCTTCTCGGGCTCGTTCCTCTGCGAACGGCCTGTACTATTATCTTTCTCTTTCTTCTGTCTTGCTTCTTTGCCATCTCTATCCATACCTTCAGTCGGTTGCTTAGTCGTCTTTGTTGTAACAGGGGACTTGTTCCAAGTCATGTCAATTTGTTTCGCTGTCGTCTGCTTCTTAATAACCGTCTCGGGTTTATTAATAGACACACCTATACCATTCACTTCTTTCTTTTCAACATCTTCGTCATTATCGACAGGATCCTCTTTCGGTTCTCTATCGGATACGTTAGTTTCATCCTCATCAATCGATAGATCAGTCACAGGCGTTGGTGACTGCCTTTCATCAACATCATGCTCTTTCTTACTCTCTAAAGATACAGGTGTCGCCTTTAATGATTCCGTCAACCCCGAAGGCTGATGCTCACTTGACTCGACTTCCCCATCTAATAATACATCTTTATTCTCCTTTATATCACTTTCTAATGCCCCTTTATCTTCCTCATCATTAGTGGATACAACATCTTCATCTTCTGCGACCGGGGTATCATTCAATCCTTCACTATCTGCTACCTCCTTATCGTCTGTGGATTTTGTACTTTGGGGTTCAGCCAATTTTACAAGCTGGCTACTTGCACTACAATCTACCTTCACATCTTTTCCATTTAATACAGCATTTTCCATCTTTTTCTTAACATCTTTATCATCTAAACCTTGAGATTCAGTTAAAATAGGTTGTTCAATACCACCATGTACCTTCTTATTATCTTCCCCACTTAACAAAACATTCTCATCCTCTACACTTGAAGGCGTAGTAGGCGATTGACTTTGTTTTCTATCCAACTCCTGTTCCTCCTCCTCACCAGAATCCTTTTCTTCATCAATATCATCATCTAAAGTATCACCATGATTACTCCTATAAGAGTCATCTTTTAACAACTCCTTGACATAACTAGAAACAGCATGTACTTTAGCAACAGACTCTTGAGTTAATGCCCCGTGACCAATACTTAATCTTTTCATTGATACATCGCAACTATCCATGTTATTATTTTCACTACTGTCAACTTGACCATCTATATCAACCTCTTCATTATCATCTATATCTTCATAATCATTAGGATCATTTAACAATTCCAATACATCAGCACCTAACAATTGTTCCAACTCTTGTAACTCAGTTTCCATATTAGTTGAAAAACAATCAATCTGTTGGTATACATTACTATAGAAATTAGGTTCACCGCCATTACCATTATCACAGATATTGGTATTGTTTGTCGCAGGAGACATGGTGGTATTATTAATATCATTATCAGAGTTGATACTAAGAGCAGGGTTGAGTGGCATTAACAATTGTCCAGCATGCCCATCTTGTGTTTGTTTTTGTTCAGTGGCGGTAACATCATAATTAATATCAGCGGCGGCGGATGATCCATCAAGTGGAATAGGGGGAGGGCAAAAGTATGGTGTGGGGCTATTCATCTTGTTGATGGATTGTAGTATAGCGCTAGCAGATTGCCATTAGTTTCATTCTAAGTCAGGCTTATTCTTAAGGAAATTAAGATACCATAGGATCGACCTCATATAACATCTCTATGTTCATAGGGTCGGTTACAATTTAAACTCTACAGACCGAGGGAAAGGAACTTGTATATATAGACCTCGACATAATATCAGCGTCAATTACTTCGTTAGATATGGTAGGTGCGACTGAGGAGGATGCGTTTTCTTTGCAACCAAACAAAGTCGGTGCATCTCCCACAATCACATCAAAACGGTCCACTAATAATAATACATCTGCTATGAAACGGAATTGTTTACTTATAACTATCGGTATATTACTAATATGTTCAACAATATTATCAATATCAATAGGACATTATCATTATATACAAGAGGTATCATCATCGGTATCTTTGAGATTGCAAGATTTTCTTGGAGATGATAAGCAATCGTCAGCTAAAGCTGATACCAATACTACTTCTAGTATCAATACTACTACAACTAATATAAATATAGAAGATCCTTCACGTCATGAAAGGATTGTATTTGAATCTATAATACAAAGAGTTAAGTGGACAAAAGATCAATGTGATTCAATACCATTAGATCAAAGACATACAGTCAAGAAGGAAATTAAAACAGCTACAGATTTGCCAATGTTACCAGAGGGTGGTGTTGCAATTGCATTAGAAACATGGCTTAAAGATAATCCGATATCATCAACTTCAAATACTGGCAATAATAATGATTATCCAACATGTTATATACCACCAACTAAATCATGTCATGTAACAACATATACACTAATAATCATGTCACATACAACCGAACGATTACAAGCATTCATGGATCCATTACGTTCAATGATTGATAGTTGGCCAGGTTTGACTGAAGTGATAATAGTTTGGAATTCACCTAGAGATACATTAACAAGTGCCACTACTAGTAATAATAATAATGGCAAGGATAAACGATATGCAAACGAACTACTACAATGGAATGAAAATATAACACATCCACTCCGTATCTTCTTTGCATTAGAAAATGGTCTAAGTAACAATTTACTTAATAGATATCATCCAAGTTTACAACCAAAGAATAAGGCTGTAATGTACTTTGATGATGACGGTCCATTCTGGTCTCGTGAGTCAATGGTATATGCAGGCTTTGAGTTATGGAAACGAAATTCAAATGTACAAGTTGGTGGCTTCCCTAGGAATGTACGATTCCTAAGTAATAGAATGAAGACTTCGGAGAATGTCAATTTACAATCAAGTATAGATTTGATCCAACGAGATGTAGATGGATATGCTAATGAAGAACATTCAACATTTACACCGCTATGTCGCAATGCAACTGGAGATCATGTTGAATACAATTACTTTTCATTCCCAGACTTTGCTGGACATGTCTTGTTACCATCTGGTACATTTCTGCATCGGAATTATCTATGCTTTATTTGGCATCCCGCATTTGAAGAGTTGAGACAATGGGTAATAACACATAAGACAATGCCTGATGATATGACTGTATCAACATTGATTGCACATTTGTCGGGTAGAGCTCCAAGGACATTTCCTAGAGAGGTTGCTACTACTGAAGGTGACAGAAGAAGATTAGACGAAGACTCTGATATAATAATATCAAAACCTTATTGGCCGATACAAAGGAACAACAGCAGCAGCTCGAGGATACATCGCTTGCAATCACCACCGCCAAATCAATCACACAGACGACTACTCTGGAAACAAAAAGGATGGGGTGGAATGAGAGAAGAAGCAATCAACTCAATTCTTGGCTACTTTGGAAGTATACATCCTGGCACTGTAGGATGGTGTGCCGGCACTGAATATATGAGAAGTAATAATCGAGGTGTACCATTTGTTTGTCATCCTGAGAAACCATCGTTAGGTTTGATACCGTGGTTGACCAAAGGGGGTACTGGCTCTACACAATGTCCATTAGATCCTACCTTATTAGAGCAATCGGCACAATTACTTGCCAAACACAAGGCAGAGAAGGAAGCTATACGAATAGAGTTTGAGAAGGACTTTTGTGGAGATTGTAAGTATAAGAATTTCATCACATGTCGAGAACGAGTGGATTATTTGATTGACAAATACAATAATGCACCAAAGGAAGCAAAGGATAATGTCATCAAGGACGATCCAAATTGTCAAAAGAAGAGAGATAGTATAGAAATGCAAGCTAATTAGGCATTACTGTGCGTTCTATTTCTATAATGGTACTCCCGACGCTGACAAAGATTGTCTATGTTCATTCAATCTCTTCTCATACCATGGTCGACGCAGTTTTCTCAGTGCTCTACATTCTTGTGATCTAACCCATGACTTTGTTTGTCTCATTTCGGATGCGACAAGCGTAACAGTTCGCGTTATCCCATCATTGATTCCATATCGCAGGCATAGGACTTTACGCTCATCATTTCCGAGTTTACCGAGCATGTATTGTATGTCACTGTGTAGTAATCCACTATCGACCATCTGTTCGGGTGTTTTCTCATCAAACATGACAGCTGACGAATCTACCATATCACCAACTAATACATCACTTTCATGACCCAAGTCTTTTGGATTATTCCTATATTTGGGTCTTTCGAGTGATAGTGCATTTCGTGTATTCCGTATCATTTTGTTATACTTTTCTATTGACATGTCCATCTCCTCTGCCATTTCCTCATTCGTAGGCATCCGGCCAAGTTCTTGTTGCATGATTTGACGTGCTCTTCTCACTTTATTCAGCAAGTTGTGCACATGAACTGGAAGACGGATAGTTCTTGAATGGTAGGCTATTGATCGAAAGACAGCTTGTTGTATCCACCAAGACGCATATGTTGAGAATTTGAAACCCTTCTTCGGATCAAACTTCTCGGCTGCACGGGCAAGTCCTAAACTACCCTCTTGGACTAAATCTTGTACATTAACACCAACACCGTGATACCGACGTGCTATGCTAACAACTAATCGCATATTGCATTCTACCATTCGCTGTTTAGCTTCCTTGGCAGTTAGCATCATTTCACGGAATATTCTAGGTGACCCACGGTTAATCGGTCCGCCTGGTGACATCTTTTGTCTGTACAGGAATATATCCGTCCCGTCCTCTTCGTCTTCCTCCTCGTCATCATACAAATCAGTAGGATCAGTTTCTTTTCTCTTGAATTTTTCATAACTGTCGTCATAAAAGTCTACTAATTGTATAGGTGGTGGTTTCTTCGCCCGTCCCTTCCCTCTACCAACTCCAGTATCATTGACCAATCCATTACCCACAAACATGTTTGGGTCTAATTCATCCACCTCACTTCCACTCGGACGTATCTGTTTATCCAATTCATTATCTACATATGACTCTGAACACATTTCAGCATCATACGTATCAAACCCACACGCCGATGCCCATTCCGCTATCGTTGGTAGCCTATCTAACTGTAATGATAATCCCTCATGAACAGCCTCACACTTTACCATAAAATTAACCTTCATCCCCAGTGTATATTCCTCCTTGGCTGATAATAACTCAGTTCGGTAATATCTATTAAGGTTCAATGAATCATTTGATAATTGACGTCGATTCGAATCGATACGTCCATCACCTTTAATCTTTTTGTTGGCGTCACCGTCGGGGGGTATTATATTACCATTCTCGTCACGACGGCCGGGTAAGGATTTTACGGACGCGGCACGTCTTCGACGTTTATTATTAACAATGGCAGAGGCACCGATGAGTGTTTCGGTACCCTTTACTGTCGCTCGTCGGGGTCGACCAGCCTTGGATTTAATCTTCTTGGGTTGTGCT
>Ga0214480_100136_pt1 | contig 32851 bp, 21 predicted proteins | sample M1_20Mar14CPVII9_3_FD_165042 | JGI IMG/M metagenome (GOLD analysis project Ga0214480, IMG submission 165042) | Marine eukaryotic communities from Monterey Bay, California, United States - M1_20Mar14CPVII9sort6BwellE17 | ecosystem: Environmental > Aquatic > Marine > Unclassified | place: USA... | reverse complement strand
GAAAAAACTGGACCCGGTCCAATTTAAGGATACCGCGTATCCTAGTAACAAATTTGTTAGTGATAGCACAAAATTGGCCGTCGAGCGAGAAAATATGATGCATATGCATTGCAATTATTGCAATAGTATTATCGGCGAGCCATATATGACCTTAAATTGCATGTAGAATTCATTTCTGCAATCAGTTTTGGCTGTTCAACGATATTATTGGCTGTAGGATGCAATAATAAGTCAAAATTGGGTATCCTTTGACCAGTAAATAGGTATTATCACTGTAATTATTGCAATTATGGTGAACTATACAGTTAATTTATTGTTCATAAGTATACTGGTAGTGTTGGTTATGTCGGTATTGCAATAACAGTTGTTATATATCATATTAATGTATAATAGAGTCGGCCTTAATTTTACTAGGTAAAAGTCCAATTTATTAGGTGAAAAGTCCAAAAGTCCAGTTTTTTCCAAGGTCCAATTTTTTTCAGCCGGTAGCTGGCTTATTTGCCCTCCCTTTTTTCGAAGATAGTCATAGGTCCACCATCTTGATGGCTCGTAATTGTCCTTTGTTTGGATAATGATACTGTTATTGATGTTCTAGACGAGTTTGTTTATGATAGTATAAGCAGGTAGAAGATAAAAATTGATAGTCACCTCCGTGTTGACATCATTATCATCAATATCAATCATCAAACATAACATATAACATACACTATAATTAACAACTAATAACAAGTTCACCGCCCTCAAACAACGTATGATGGCAATACTACGACTTGTGTTATTGATGTTTGTTTTAATATCGGCGGTAGTATCATCGTTTGATATCAATTCATCGCAGAATATACAACAAAGAAGAGACTTGATCAAAACTGGAATCGTTGCAGGCATATCCATCTTTGGATCTTCGAATCCTCCTAGTGCGATTGCAGAAGAGAAAAGTTACAGCTCGAATGCAAGGAATATGGCTAGATTGAATGCTGGTGATTCATCTGGAGGGAGTATATATGATAATAATCCATCATCTCCCAAAGCGCGTTCAAGGTATGTGATATACTCGCTCAGTATGTTTGATATTTGATATTTGATGCTTATTATATTATGTCATGATAACATCTCTTTTGCAATACTATATACCAGACGAGCAATGGTAGGATGTAAGAATCCATCAGCAAGAGGTTTGGCAGGAGAAAAGCTCGGCAAAAGGCTTAGTGAAAAGGATTGCAATCTACAGGTAATGTCGGGAGATACTGATTTCATGTTAGAGACTTTAACAGAACTTGATTGTCCGACGTGTCCATATGGTATTGGTACAAGATGAGTGTGTGCAGTCTACATCGAACTTTGTGCGGTATCATAGCATTACTTTACACCCCACTGCCTTAAGACTTCATACATTACGACGGGAGCACAAGCTGCTACATTCAAACTATTCTTCTTTCCAAACATTGGTATCTCAATCATCTCGTCTAAGAGAGGTATAATGTCTGTATCTACTCCACTAACCTCATTGCCTAGAAACAAAGCAACTCCGGATGTATCGATCTTATTAACTTCATCATCATCGCTCTTTGATACTACTGATTCTCCACCAGGATATTGAACACTTGTATAGCATCGACTCTTATCGGTAGTTTCCATCCCATATAATTTGAAGTTTGACCTATCTTGTCGAAGGTACTCTAATGCTTGCTTTGTGGTTGCATAATGACGAGTTGTTACCATTCTCTCAGCACCTAAAGCGCTTTTGGCTAATTTATCTGACCCATTTCCATTGTAATGAGGTGTAATGCCGGTCGTTAGTATTTCAAGACATCCACATGCTTCAGCTGATCTTATAATACTTCCCACATTTGCTGCTGATCTTAAATTATCAAGTACCAATGCAAGAGGAAATGTGCGTCGACTCTCTGAAGTATCAAGGTGACGTACGAATTCTGCTTCACTGCTTCTATGCCTTTTAGCGAGAAAGTCTATTTGTCGAGCATATCTATTTGCAGACACCTCTACATTCTCTCTTTCTACTGCTTTTAGTTTGCTAGATTTTGGATCTATGTATGATCTATAAGCTTTGATTGCTGACTTGCCATATCTATTATCAAAGCCATCATTAGTAGTCATAGATCGAAGAGCTGCCTCTGATGTATCATCGGAATCTATACCTAACTCATCCAAATAGTAATGCAGTCTCTCTTTTCTTATCTCCCGTGCAGTGTTGTTGAGTTGATCTTTGTTACTGTTATCAGATGTTGTATTGCTTTTGAGTTGATCTGTATTGCTATGATCCTCTTCCCCATCCCCATCAACTTTGTTGATATCATTATAAGTGGTTGTCACTCCTCGTGAAGAGAAGTAACAAGCTGTGGTACTCGCATGATACCTCGTTCGAAGACAGATTGTATTTCTACTGTGAATAATAATACTTGGCTTATAATTAGGAAAGATAGGAGCATGAGTGAGATGATGTTGTAGTGAAGATACTCGGGGGGAGCTCGAAGGGGAGAGTCGAGAGATCTTAGATATGGTATAGGCTGTGGCATTGCGCATCAAATATGATGTTATACTGATGATAATAAGTATTGTTTGCAATAGCATGGACATTGTTTGAGTGCTTTATCGCCGCAGTAAGGGCTCAACATTGTCATCAATCGGTTGATGAACGAGGATACCTTCGTTTTTATTCTCACCACAAAATGAATCTCATTTTTCAATGTCAATGACAACGAACACACATCACCTACATCACAATTCTCAATAGGGTATATCTGTAGTATACATTATCCATCATGACTCTTAGAACAATACTATTGTTATTAATATCGATAACCTCTTCATGGGCGAGATTTCTTGTACCAGTCGAATTATGCTATCCAACAAACAGCAAACAATGCAAAAATAGAAGTGCCATCAACACATCATCATCGTCATCGATATCAAATGCAATCACACCACTCAATATACCACTAGGCGGAGCTAGTTCCACTGCAAGAATTCTCCGGGGAGGTAAATCATCATGTCGGGGTGGATCGTCAATTGCATTACAATCACCGGGTACTATGACAGCATCAAGAATGAAGTTATTCAATTTACTTTCTGGCGGAGCAGCGGGTACTATTGCATCATGCATTACGAATCCATTAGAGGTTATTAAAACACAACTACAATCATCAAGTATAGCGGTTGGTGAGCTTAGTAGCAAATCAGGCCATCCTGTCGAAATTGCCAAAACTATATTCGAAAGAGATGGGATATTAGGTTTCTGGAAGGGTATGCGACCTACATTAGTTGGTATTATACCCGCTCGATCAGCATATTTCTTTACATATGAACAGACGAAACGTTTCTTGGGTACATTTGGTGTTAAGGAAGGAGGTGTATCAAATGCTTTGGCTTCGGGATTGATGGCTGGTATTGCTGGGAATACATTAACTTCTCCAATTTGGGTAGTCAAGACTCGTTTGCAATTGCTTGCTGATAGCACAGCTGGACAACGAGCATACACTGGTTATCGTGATGCAGTCAAATCAATCTTTAAAGAAGAAGGAGTTGGTGGATTCTACAAGGGTATCTCTGCTTCATACTGGGGATGCTTAGAAGGTGCTACACAATTCATGATATATGAACAAATCAAGACAAAGTTATTAGCACAGCAGAATATACGAAGAGAAGAACAGGGATTAGAACCAATAAATACACTTCCAAAGCTTACATACTTCTTATCAGCGGCACTGTCAAAGGGTACCGCTGCCATTATTACATACCCCCATGAGGTGGCGCGGACACGAATGCGTGAACAAGCTAGGAATGGTATCTTCAAATACAATGGAATGTGGCAAACGATAGGGGTAATCGCCAAGGAAGAAGGACGGCAGGGGTTGTATAGTGGTATGGGAGTACATTTAATGAAGGTTGTTCCCAATAGTGCTATCATGTTCTTGACATATGAAGTTGTAAATACTTGGTTATCAAGGTTCACTGTGATTGAAGATTAGAAAGTATGTGTATTATTTTGTGTTATACAGCTAAATATTAATAAGAAGAAGTTCAAATGTTGTTTCAAATGTTCTACAAATTATCCTTTAAGTTACAAAGATCTTAAGTTTTGACTAATAGCAAAGCGTGGCTCATAAGACACGCCATAAACAAAATAACATAAGTAGCAATTGCTAGCTCTATTTGCCCTCTAACATCCTGGCAGCTAGACTTTATTATACATGTATACACAAATATCGCTTGATCACTTCACATTGGCCTGCATAAACGCACAGCAGACCGTTTTTTTTTGTTACATATAGTACAGAAGTGATCAATGATATCATTATCGAGGAACTATCTCTCCCCTTCTATCTTGGCTTGGTTTTGGATTTTGCAGCCACAAGTGTTTCCATACAGCTTTCATCTCTTGTGAAAGTTGATGATGGTTGGCATGAAACTGAACCGGAGCTGCAGCATAACATACAAGGATGGCGCTAACACTTCCCTTGACTATACTTAGGAAGGCACTTGATAGGAAATATCCAATACACGCACCGATGAAGAACGCGGTCTTGATGGGCTTGTTAAGACTGGTCAAGCTGTAGCCATCAACTTCTTCAATAATGAGCGCTAAGCATGCAGTGCTACCTCCAACTATCATACTTGACATTGACAGGACAGTCAATATCAGGTCGTCTTCGGATACGACGTGAGTCCAACCTCTTGCGTCGAAGAGTAGAGATGCCTTGCTCCCGGCTTCCCAAAAACGGTAGCCGTATAAACCGATGTAAGCATACGACCATTGATTTATATTTCTTGATAGGGCACCAGAGCACGTATTACTTGGGACGCACTCACAATTTTCATTAGCCGGAGACTGTTTTACTCTCAGTTTGGTATTGTCGATGGCCGAGGCTTTCAATTGACGAAGCTTCGGCCTAGCAAGACGGTTGAAGTTGGACAGTCTCGCGACTAATACACAAGGGTCGACAATTAAACTTCCCAAGCATATCGAGCCAAACGATCCGATTATATTTCGTGACAGAGGACTGCATATTGGAAGTGGGTCGTCTTCTGAATGATCCCACCACTTGCCGATTATACTTGCAACTGTGGTCTGAGATATGCCCTGTGCATTTCAAAAGGAATATAGAACAGATTTATATCAGATCACTTTCACCAAAAAGCATGATAAGCGCAGTATTGAAACGACTCACCTTGATAACTTGGAACGTCCAGTAATATGAAAAGAGGAAGAAGACGATAATCACACTCATCCAGTTATTCGACAGCTCTTCATCATCATTAAGAAAATCAAATGTCCCTATGAAGGCACAACTGGAAGATACGCGTTTCACAATTATTGAAGAAGATGAAGAGAGATGATAGTAACTCAAGTTAGTGCATACGGCTTGCAAAGACAATTAAATGAAGATACATAAAAGCCAAACGAAGCACTCAGACCTCAAATACTTCATATTAAACACACGAGTTCACACAACAAAACAAACTAACACGGACTTACATCCATAATATCGTCCAAAGATAAGTAAGACTGAGGACACACAGTCCAACAAAGAGGATGTCTAATGAGCTCCTCATCCCCTTCAACCCAACACTAAGGTTTGTAGCCGCAAAGGTTATTCTATCCCATACAACCACGGTATAAGCAGAACTTAATATCACAGCCACAGCCCCCGCAATCGGTACTACCCAATAGGAACTGAATGCAAACCCTAATGCAGTCCAAGCCACACTTATTATAATGGTGAATATCAATGTAACATGTATCAAGTTCTTGGAGAGCATCATCATGAACCCTAGTCCCAACAGTGAGCACATGGAGGCATACCCGCTCGCTATACATACTAGCTGTATGACATTGATATAGTCGATATGACTAATACCATCGACTGCTTCTACTACCTGTTCTTGTACATCTGCCAAATCTGTGACTCCACTTCCACTGCCTTTACTATTATACAATGGGTTGTCAATAATAACAACATCATCTGTGTGCAAGCCTTCGAATGGATCATAATCTATCACCGAGGGAGTATCATCGTCTTCCCAATATTCACCTCTATGGTGTGTGAATGAACCATATATCTTATCCCTAAGTGCACCTGGACCAAATGCCAGAGCTGACATACAAACCAATAGGAATTGACACAGGAATATAAATGCAAATGTAGCATCATTACATCGAGTACTTTGTTCTACACCCCGTACTTTCTGAACAGCAGCCTCTCTAGCCTCGGCTGCCTTCTTTATCCGTCGTAATCTTCTATGACGACGTATCTTCTTCTGATTAGCCTCTTCACTTAATATCCTTGTTATGCGTTCCTTCTCTGGTGATGTATCTTTTGTCAATGGGGAAATCTCATACACAGAAGTTGAATCTGTGGCAGTGGCAGAAGTGACAGGAGAATCATGTGCTATGAACGGCTGGGGTGTGATGGGTCTACTTCTGTTATTACTTCCTTCACTACTACTACCATTGGAACCATGTCGACCATAACTATGCGGTATAGAAGATGACCCCATCATAGATTCAGTCTGTGTTCTTCCGGAGGAAGCGGTAGGCTTGGGATATACCCAACCCTTACTACTACTATTATTTGATGAAGAATGATCAAACACTGACGTAGGTGGTCGAAATAATACAGCCGCAGCAGGACTATTGGTCATGAAATTATCAAACCTTGAATCTAATGTTGCACCATAAGAACTACTACTATTCTGTTGTTGTAAAGCGGGTGGTGGTGATCCCAGTGGCTGTCTATGAGTACTAGCAGTGGATCCAATCTCATCTGCTAGTGTGGATGATATACTATAAGCCAAGGTACCTTCATCTCCTGTAGTTTCTACACTATTAATACTTTGATTCCGTGCAAGTGGATGCATAAGAAGTGATGAAGATTCTGTTGTTGTTGTTTGCTGCAATGGTATACTAGCGGCGTTTGCCTGTATCTCATCTAATAACTTTGCAGTATCAGGTGATGACGTACAGTCCTTATTTTCAGATGAGAACGATCCACTAATACCACCCATTTCTCCATCATCATCATCTGTCTCATCATCTGAGTATGTTAAATCGTTGAAGATTGCAAACGATGAATTTAGTAAGGGCGCTTCTTCATCGACCCTGTTGCTGACGCTGCCGCCCTCTATATCCGTACTCATTATATTTTATAGTATTCTAATCACTGCTATCATATTTGATTGGGTACTTTTATTAGCACCCCGATTGCCCCCTACGATTGTCTTACTAATCACTTTATCGATTTATATGTTATTCTTTTGCAAAAATTTGTTGTTAGTGTATCTTCTCTCTTTACAATGTATGTGATACACCTATCGACTCCGATTTCTTTAACTATGCTATGTATTGCAGCATTAATTCAATCATGCGACTCCTAATATATTACTTATGTATGTATTATTCTTCCTTATTCCTTTTACATGATTGCTAATAGATTCAGTTGGTCGTTGTTTCTTAGAAGTGCGTCAGAGTCTGATAAATGACCCCAGAATATCCCTTCGGATTTTTACCTAGTAAAATCGCCCTAAGTAAAAATTAAACCCGTAAAAAATTAGGGGTTTAGAGATGGTCGCCGCCGCTCTATTAGACGGCTATATCACGCCATTCTAGGAACGCCGATCCTCTTACAGTGTAGTCAACATCCCTAGGTAAACGCCAATGGCCGTTTATTTGGTGTCTCCGGGGCTACAGCCGACGATTTCCTCACAGCAATCTTGGTAATTTTATGCTATTTCATCAAAAATTACCACACTTTGACCTCATGTATTGGCATCAATAACTGTGCCAGATCAGTCCAACCTTCATCAATATCAACCAATACATCAAGTAAATGATTTTATATCGTTAGTGGTTGGTTTGATTGCTTCAGATGCTTGTCGTAGTACGAGTATTGTGGGGTTCAAATTAAAGAGTAAAAATCAACATAATTCACAATGCGTATAAGCATAGGCATTGGATAGAGGCAATATAATACACTTAACGGGTACTTAAATATATATTGGTGAAGGGGGTAACGGATTGTTGCCATGTCTCCTGTTCCACTGTGGTTAATTAGTCGAAAGAGCGAATGATAGAAATGTATGCAAAAATATTGTTTTGTATAAGTGGAGATGTTATGAAGATATTACACGCACAATATCCCATTTATTGATCGAAGTATTGGAACAAGAAGTAATGTCGTCGGAGGTGCTAATCTAATTGGCAGTTACGAGGTAGCAGGGAGAGCACAATCAGTAGACATCTCATTTGTTTATAAACTAATAATAAAGATGATTCGACACATAATACTTCTATTGCTAAGCGTTCTTTAAGATATTTAAGATATGTCATTGGATATATATAGGCAATATACACTATATTTGACCATGGGGGCGTTGTTGGGCCGTGGCGGAGAGTGTAAGGTGATGCGTACCGACAACTAGTAAAAAAATATCATAACCTCTCGTTTTCTCCAGCGGTCTATGCATCTCTCTTCTCTCTACTCCACACAAACACGTCCCCACATATCAACCTTATCCCGCAATAAATCAAAGCAATTCATTATGTCTCCGCCACCTCAAGTGCTAGCTTTACAGACACCTCTACTCTGTTTGTCACCTCAAACTTCCCCATCTCATATCACGTACATTGTTGTTCATTGAATAGCTAGTTCCTTCTGCACGTGAAACGATAATGACGTGTGGATTACCGGGTGCTTTTCAATATAGCATTCTCTCTCTGCTTTTGTTCTTGTAAATGCATCTCTTCTGTTGATATAAACGTATACCCGATCTATTCTCTATCTCTCTCGGAAATCCTAAATATTATACCACCCAAGTTGCTTCGTATATATCCTTAATCTTCCCTTAACAACACTACCCCCACGGCAAATACCAACAAATATCCCAATTAATTGCACTATTCATCATCCAAATCATTATTATCATCCACTTATCCCAATCCAATCTATAGTTTACGTGTTACCACCCAATTTATAGGTCAAATTAATACATATTTTGCCATCTCGAAGTTATAACACCCCAAACAACAACCCCACAACTCACCCCACGCATAAATATAACCAATATACGCACTAGGAACATGAATTGAGTGATGGTAATGCGTTATGATGAGCACAATATGATAATTAGGTGTTAAAATTGCACTAAAAACAAGGCATCAGGTATCCCCACTCACCTACGTCAAGATCGATGTTTGATATAACCACTACCACTCAGACCCAATCTTCATAACTATAACAACGCAGCATGCATATGGTGTGATACCGCGACCACCACAGGAAGAGCCATCGTAATACGAGAATACTACAATTTAGCTTAAATCATACTCAAAGTCATTTTTTTGCGGCTATGTCGATATCCCTATGCCGCCGCTTGGAGCCCACCGGACCCGTACGTCCCTTCTAATACATCTCATCTCAAATCCTGTGCAAGCATTTGGCCATTGAGGCAATCTAAGGCATTCAATATCACCATGGCCTTAACCCATAAAAGTTTATGGGTTAAGAATTTTTAACCCAAATAAGTTTTTGGGCTTACACGTGGAAGGGATATCCCTCCATAGAACATCCTGCAATCTGTATTCTTCTTCTGTATAAATCATACCCCTGAGGGAGTAGAACGTTCTAATAAAGTATTACCCACTTATACTGCGACACTAGTGAAGAAAAAAGGGGCATACTCGAGCTACTACTACCTAGTTAATATGTTAATACTAGTTAATACATGTGTGCCCAGTTGATAAGATGATAACATTACTGCAAATGGCTGCAAGATTGATAACATAATTATTATATATGATCATGCAGCTGCAAGCAGCCCACAGAATATAGTTAAGGTACAAAATTTTCAAAGATAGCTCATCCCTTCTTCAATCACACTACCCTATCGGGCCTTTAACATGTAAATCATTTGTAGAATCAAGGCTGGTATCGTCCATATTCTCTTGTGATTGATACAGACTTGCAGTGGTAGCGTTGGAGAAATCGGCAGAGTTCAAGGATCTACCACTTCTCTCACTAATGTCTTGTTGGTGTGAAGATTTATCAGTATCGGTCATCGGTTGCTTATCACTATTTCCCATCCTAGCTGGTACTGTTAGGACAGTTATCATTTCCCCCTTTCCTTTATCATCATCATCATCCTTCATTTCAATAAGAGGTGCCCCTGTCCATTTCTTCAGTATTGTTCCAGTTTGTAACTGTTGTCTCGAACGGCTCGAATTAACCATCGTCATACAATGAGACTTTGGCAACCCATTCCTTCTATCCCAATCTTCAAGTGATTGTTGAGATTTCTTCGTCCGTTCCATCATGGCCTTAAGGCGTGCCATTGGATCGTTTATTGGGATAGTCTCTTCTGTTTGGTGAGGTTGTTTTGGAGATGGTGACTTGAGTATACCCTTTGGTTTTTGAGGCGACTCAGATTTTCTTGGCGATGTGCTTGTACTGGCCATTGGTGAGCTCGTTGGCGTAGTAGGCTCGAATATCGGAGGTTTGGACACAGTATTAGTTGGCATCGTTGTTGAAGAATGGGAATGCTGCATCGGAGAGTTAAATACTCCCAAAGGTTGACCGCCGGTTGGCGGTGGTAAAGCTTGAGTAGGCACTGCCTGACTTGTAATGTACCCTTCGGTTAGTGGTGGTGGCATTACCATTCCCGTACTCGAAGTACCGGCTGCTCCGTGTTGCAGCTGCTGCATAGCAGCCAAGTTGCTTGCATTCACATTGCCCAAAATCTGCTGCTGCATAGCCTTGTATGCTAATACATCGTTGACTTTCTTGATAATCATCCACACCTTATTCAACTGAGCATAGGCATTGGGAAGGTCTGATGCTAGGATGAACTGCGACGACAAAGCCGCTACTCCAAAGGCATTAGCAATATCTTCTAAAGCTTGAGGGTCTCCTAACTGTATGACGATGGCTTGGAGTGTTCTGAGATTAGTCTGAGCTTCTTTTACTGCAGAGAGGATGAGAGACAGATCATGTGCATGGGGATCTACCTGAAAAGGCTTAGGAGCTACCTGAAAAGGCTGACCGTATACGTTGTTATTGACACCAGGCAAAGGTTGATGTGCCATGGGAGCCTGATTTGGCAGGAGAAGAGGCTGTTGTACCACGGGAGCTTGCTTATTTAACCGCAAAGGTGATCCTTTATGTTGTGGTTGTGGTGGCTTGTGAATCACTGGCACCGATATCGTTTGTTGGGGTGGTGGTGCTACAGCAACATGCGGCGGCATAGCAGTGGAAGGACTATTAAGATGCATCCCACCCCCAACCGATCCAAGTAGCATCTGCATCAAGGCATCCGTATGACTGTCAGTCGACGTTGCCTGTTGAAGATTAAATTCTTCATTATAAGTGCCAATGTCTGGCAACGATTGGTGTAAATCTTGACTCTGTCCCCCATGCCCCTCAACAACTGCCCCTGCAATAATATCTTTGGGGAGCAATGGCTCAGACTTCCGACGCTTAAATGAATCACCACGAGAGTAAGTCACCTCTGTCCTTACCAAGTCATCATTTGACATGTGACTGTAATGATGACTATTCAAACTGCTCTGTGATGAATGTTGACTTGAAATTCCATCTCCCCTGGACGAGGGGTCAACAGATCTACTCCGTTGAGATGATCTGTTTGACCCTATTGATCTACCACTTCTACCCGTTTGTACTGGCTCAGGTTCCAATTTAGTCAATACTTGCATCATATCGGAAAGCCTAGGGGCGGAGCTCGATCTTCGTCTGTTTCTTTTATATCCCTGCATTGTCTTCTTCTTCTTTTCTTGAGCCGGTTTTGAAGAAGGAGACTCTTGCGCTGGCGACCATCCTTCAGAGGCCTTCGATAAGTAACTTTCCAATTCATCATCACGGCGTTTCACATCGTTATCGATATTATCACCACCATCCAATGGCTCTTTTAATGCCTGATGCAAATGATTCAATGTTGCCTTGTCTGGTGATTCAGGTGGAGGTGCAGAGCTTGACAGTCGTCTACTTTTCCTAAATCCCTCAAGAGTCTTGCTAGCCGATGTGTCAGATGATTGACCCGATTGATCTGAAAGAGGAGGCGGCGGAGATGACCAGCCGTCAACAACACCTGAAGTATCTCGTAAACCCATATAATCATCTTCAGGTAATGGTGCAGAATTGGACCGTCGTCTCCCTCTTATATATCCCTGCATTGTCTTCTCTTGAGTAGTATTAGTAGTTGGTAGAGGGGGTGACGACCAACCATCTGATGACTTTGACATGATGTAACTCTCCAACTCCCGATCATGATCCATATCATTATTATTGACCATGTCTCCCTCCAATGGCTCTTGTATTGACATCATATTATTATTTCCACACTCAATCCCCCGATTATTATTATCCATATCTTGAACAGATTGATCAAATATATTAGCCAATAGACTAAATGCCGGTTCTGAGTTCCGTCTACTATAGCTACCACTAGAGGTATTTCTCCCCATGTGTGGAGGGGGTGCAAATGCTTCTTCATCAATACCTGGTTCCGAATGACGTCTATTATAATCCATCATTCCTAGACTTTCTTTACCCATTTTACTACTTCCACTGCTTCCACTGCTGTTATAATTGATAGAATTCATAGGATTTATAGCCACCTCAACTGGCTCGGAGTGACGTCTGTTGAAGCCCATCATTTGCTGCTTGGCAAGTCCCATACCACTGCCCGATGCATTGTTATTATGGGGAGGATACCCCATCATAGAATTATTGTTCACATCTAATGTCATATCTCCTCCATCTAATGATTTAGTACCCTGCAGCATGTTATTATATTGCATTCGTTGACTTTTAATAGTACCGAATACGGTATTAGCATTATCAGTGCCGGAAGAGGGTAGACTTTGATCTCCCCCCATGATATTATTGTCATGCTGACCGCCGCCATTATTATTATTATTATTATTATTATTATACAAGTTACTATTCACAGACTCGCCAGTCTTAACTTTTATAACCTGCAACATCTCTTGCTGGGTATTAGGCTGTGAATATAACATCCCAACACCAGTGATGGGTTGTGTATGGTTGTTAGTTATTAAACTATGATGATGAGACACATTACCTAACTTGTCATTGAAAGGAGGATTTAGTTGTTGTTCTTCTTCTTGATATGGATGGCTCCTATTACTAGATTGTTTATTATTGTTATCGTTTGTCTCATTCATATTCATTGTCGTTCGCCCGTTAATTATAAATGACCCCACGTTATTAGTGTCAGTAATTGTTGCCTATCGCCTATCTTGTCCTTTGATGTTGTGATGTTGTGAGTGTTGTATTGCTTGACGCTGGTATTAATATTGCAATAAAAATAATAGGTACAATTCAGTGTGCCTTACTTCGTCCGTCTATGTTCCACATACATCTAAAGCTGGTCATTGATGTCAGATATGCAAACAAGGCAAATCTATTACACCATCACCATGTAGGTTAGGAAGCAGGCCTAACTTCTTTCTCTCAGGACAAAAAAGTACGATTAGAGTCACACCGTTATAGCAATCTGGACTGATCAGTGTAATAAGTATCGCTCTTTTAGTTCCACATACCTCTACTCTTATTATGCAGTGTACTTCGTATAGCTGCGCTCTAAGTTTTAGTCTCTCCTAAGGGGGCCGACTCTTCTAATCTCATCTCAATGTCAATAATGAGCACTGATTTGATTCACTCTCCTCCTCTTCTATTTCTATTGTCCTCCCTCTTCATTATCAAGTACACTACCATATGTTGCAGCGCATCTTCCAAGTGCCCAAATTGGAAATACATTCCTATAAGCTGTGTAGGTAATACCACATGCTCGATTAAACACTCCAGATATGCCCTCTTGTGGCCAATCACCACACTCGAGCTGTCGTTTCATCAAATATTGAACTCCTCGTCGGATAGCATTTACATCATTACATTTAGCAGCCGATAATGCCATGAGAGCCCATGCAGTATTAACCACACCACTCCCATCGTCACCGTAACTTTGCATACCATTCTCAGCATAATCCTTGTCATAACAGGATGTGAAGTCCTCTCCCCAACCCCCATTGGGTCTTTGATGTGAGAGGAGGAATTGACAACACTTCTGTATCGCTTGGGAGTTGTTAGACTCGCCAGCCTTTATCAGACCTTCAATACCAAACCAACAACCGTAGCAGAAGCAACATGCCCATGAACCATACCTAAAAGTCAAGTGTGGAATGAGTAAATATCATAAAAACAAGTACCTTGTAACAGTACAGCAACACGATCACATATCACATACTTACCATGAACCGTCTTCACGTTGAATACTCTTCATAAACTGTGCACCACGACGAAGTGCAAATGTGATCTCCGTTGTACGATGATGAGGAAACTTCTCATGAAAGTCGGCTAGAGCTGTCATAGATGCCATGCTGCACTCGACATATGAATAGTCAATCATGATATCACCAAACACTTCTGATGGGTTAAGCTGCTCGTACCATCCAAAGCCACGATTGTTTTCATACGTAGCCCAACCTCCATCTTCATTTTGAAGTGTCAAAATCACATTCACTGCATCATACAAACGACTTGGTTGAATACCCTTAATTATACCCTTCTTTATAGCATTCATAACAAGGGGTGAATCCATCAAGGCCAAGACACCCTTCAATCCTTCACCTGTACAGTCTGAGATGGGCCAACCATGTGCACTTGTACTGAATGGCCAACCACCCTTTGAAACATGACGGTAGAACTTATCACGACTTTCACAAGACTCGTACTGGTACGCTGGAGAAGACCTGTAGAAATTGAACGACACGATAAGGTGCGTGTGAGCATGAGTTGGCAAATGAGACCCTAGTTTGGTATGCCGGTACTTACTGAGATGTTTCTGTGGAGAGAATCTGAGTTCTTTCGAGATATGCCCAAATCTAAAAGAGATGAAACGATTAGTTGCACGAGCAAGTTAAAGTATGATCAATACAACAGCACTTAGTTCTTACCTTGGACGACAAGATTGGGAAATCGTCCAACATGCCACATTCCCACACTGCCTGGATGGCAAATGAAGTATCCCAACACTGAGATCCGTTGTATCCTTGCATCTTCATACCGTCCTCAGCTACCCAAAGATAGTCTGGTACCCGCATCATGTGTTTACAAACCGCTTGATCATTTATATCGTTCTTTGCAGCTATGACGAGACGAGAAAGATGAAGGGAGACATGAGACACAGTCATGCATACTTCAATCCTTTATTCAAACAAACAACATACCATGAAATGCAGACACCATATTCAACGCTTTGTTCACAGGACCAATATCGATGTAGTTTGTTTGTAAATCTTCTGCAGCCATATACTCGGAGCAGAATTTCAGTCCAGCCTTCCTAACTGCATTTCGAAACGAATTGAAGATACTCCAATTCTCATAGATTGAAAGACAGTTATTCGCAAACTTCATAAACAGCGGTACTGGTGAGTAGTTATCCATATCGGCAACAAGATGACGAGTGCTATCCCAATGAATCGAATCGTAGGGTTGACAATAGAGCTGTTTAATTTAGGGTGTAAACAAGATTTGTTAGCATAGAGCATGCAAATAACAAACAATTTAATCACAACAAATACAGCGACATACCTCTTGTCGTAAATCTGCAATCAGCGGATCTTTCTCAGCATCAGAATAGATGAATCTTGACCCATACAAATACCCCATGGGTAGATAAACCATACGGCAGTGACACCACAATCGGCCAGGATGGAACGGAAACCAATTTGGAAGGATCCACATTTCAGGTGGTACTGAATTAAAGCCTGTATAGAAAGGAGAATAAACAAGGTTAGTCAGCGTGTAAGGCGAAACGAGTAGTTAACAGAGTCCCTACTTGCCTTTCCAGTCCATACATCCAACTAAGCACAACCAAAATTTAGCCCATGAACTCGTCATGATTGCTCCGCCCTCGGCCTGAATGAACTCTCGTCCCTTCTCAATCCAATCCAAATCGGCACTAGCGCCTAATAATCTAGCAGCCAAGTAACTCATCACACTACCAAACATTGTACTTGGACTTTCAATGTGTGTCCCCCATCCACCATCCTCCTGTTGATGCACTCGAAGATAGTATAGCATGAGTGCTTGTTGAGGAGGAGAGATCAACATTTGAGGACATCCCATGACATACCAAGCAACAACTAATCCAGGAAGGAGGAAGTGAGGTCCTCCATAATCACCAGCAAAGTGTCCATCAGTAGTTTGAAGCATGGAATAGAATGCAATACCTCGTTTAGCTGCCTCTTTTACCGTTTTGGGAGGATTGCTGCCACTTTGGGTCTCTTCTTCATTTACGTTTTGCTGTTGCATGAAGGATATATCTTCTGGAAGCTTCCCGTCATTCTTGTCAAGGTATGAGGTAATCATTTGACCACGGAATATTTGATCACTAGTATTGGGATTCTTCGATGGATCAAATGCCATCGGTTTTCGGCCTCCACTTGCCAAAGTTTGAACTATCTTGTTTCGTTCATCCTTTTCTTCTTGGTTGTCATCTTTCTTCTTGTTTGGAGAGAATATATTATGAACAAACTCTCCGATGACGTCTTGCTTACCTTCCTTCAGGAGGATGTTGTCCTTCGTGCTTAATATATTATGAACAAAGTCTCCAATCGTATCTGACTTTTGCTCCCTTTTATCAGGACTGCTGTTGGGGCTAAGAATTCTTTGAAGTATGTTTGGTTCTTCCTTACAATCACTCGCTGGTCCATTCTGAGATGATTGGAACTCTTTCTTTAAGATGGATTCCAAATCATCTTCAGTTTCAACACCTCCTTTTGATGCTTGAGGCTTAAGAGTAGTCCAAATCTGCCTTCCGAATGGCTCTCCAGTCAACTTTGGCTTGGCGGAAGTCATTGAAACTTTGGATTCACTATCACGATGAGAATCATGTGCTACTGCACATCTAAATCTGAGCAACTCTTTGGGTAAGAAGTGTTCTTTTCCCTCCGTCCATTTAGGTAGACGAGCAATTTTATGTGGGCGTGCTCCTCCAGGATGACTTACTCCTCGAGGTACATATATCCGTAAAGTAGTGCATACCTTTCCAAATACATAAAGACTAATTTCCACAAGAGCGATGAAACCAGCGGCATAGATAATGGGATGTATGTTGTCAACTAGTATATCATCTCCAATATTCATGACTGATTGTATCCAATGAACAGTATGTAAAGCAAATGCAATCAATTGTTCATTATGTGATGTTGAAGGAGATACACCATTCATATCAACCATCCACCGAACCAACTCTGCATGTGTCCTGACTAAGAATGAACTCACAGAGCACCAAACCAATACCATCATTGATGCACGAAGAAGAGCCATTATAAGAGGACCATGTGCACCTAAACTTGAATCATATCCGAAAATTCCAATTGATGCACTGTTGCACCTTGCTTGTTCGTCTATCTTGTCCGACTTTTCATCGTGGTTCACTTGACCTGTATCTTTAGTGGACGTATCATTATTTGCAACACCAAAGCAAGCAAACAAATTCTCTCCCTCAGCGGCCTTATCCACAGACTGTCCATCTACATCATCTTCTTCCACACCATGCTGACCAAACATAATATCATGAATACAATACCAAGAACGTAACCAAACACTACCACCAAATAACCACCAATCGATTAATCTATTACCACAATCACCACTAATACTTTCATTCCAACTAAAGTATCTACGTCCTCGAATACCAACATGTCCTAATTGTTCAATGGGTACCTTTGATAATTTATGTGATATAAATAATGATAATAGTAATAGAGTGAACCCTAATAGGAATAGTGGTGTTGGCATTACATAATAGTTGGTGGAGGGTGATAATACCTCAATTACAATTGGTTGGAGTGGTTTCGGGATATTGAGTATACCAGAGAGATATGGGCGACATGAATGGTTGGCAATATGTAACCCGTCCGCTAAGCATTGTGCTGGTGTTGATACCATTGTTAAATATAACTTGTGTCGGTGAGAGAAGTAATTGAGTTTTTTGCTGCTCAAAAGAAGTACTACACAGTAAACTACTACCAATTGGAAGAGCGTTGAATACTGATGATGAGGTATAATACTAGCCTGATAATAAGGTATGAGGCCGTGGTTATTGAAGCATATGCATTGCCACTACAACAAGCCAATAAAACCAAGCAATGACAAATTGTTATGAGAGTGTATTTCAAGTAGGATACCTCTTGCTACCCCAAGTTATCTGTTGATACCACTCTCGGCACTTAAATCTACATGTCCTCAATCCTCACCACAAACTCAATCACATACAAATAACCAAATATAATAGGTATGACGCTCTCCTACGGTGAAATCCAAACCCTCCTCTCAGAGTCGGCATATAATCCTGCCATTGCTCCAAAGCTTGAAGCATATGTCAGAGCTCAAGTTAGTGCTATAGCGTCCTCCATTGTAGCATCCGAATCTCCAAATGTGGAGTATTGTTTTGATGCTAACCGGACACTTATTAAGTTATATCAATTCTTCCCCCAGTTAGAAGAAGAGGCGGGTAAAGATACAATTACTACATTAGTAGCCTTTTTAGCATTATTGCAATTCCCAAGTACTGACTTTATGGCATTGAGTTGTTTAATACCCGAGAGAATTCAAACACAATACGAGCCATGTGCTACATTAGTACGATGTGCAGACTTATTGGAAAGTTGTAACTTTACACAATTCTGGCCAGAGTTTAGGAAGTTGGGTATTCCTGAATATGGTGCACGTGAAGGTGAGGTAGTTGTTAGTGGAGATCGTAAATTATTAAGTAATGCCGTAAATGGATTAAATGCGTCGAGTTTAATCCGTGGTAATATGATTCAAATGTTGGCAAGGACGTACCGTACTGCATCATTATCATTGGTATTAAGTTCATTGGATTTGAAGGATGCTGCTTCATTACAGTCGTTTGATTCAAAGGCAGGGAAGGTTATTGATAAGATTGAGGGAGATGTTGTTACTTTTGTAGCTACCGCTGATAACACAAAGAGAGTTGGTTCTGCTTTCAAAGAGGGAGTTAGTTATGAAGAGGTTGCAGCATTGGTGTGTCAGTAAGTTTAGATATTAATGGAGTAAGATTTTAAGGATGCTATTGGAATTAGTTGAAAGTAGTTTGTGCATATCATATGTCATTTCTCCATAACTTTTGCTTTAGCTTAAAGAAGTCTTAAGATGACTTGTTTAGGGATTAGTAAAAGCCTTAAGATGGCTTTAGATGCTTTCTCAAATCTAGCAGATATTTGAAGTCCTGACCAAAGTATGCTGTTACAGTTTTCAACCTGCCGTTTAAATAATGCTCCTCCAATTTGCAATTTCCCTCATATCCGGCCTCGAGAGATGCATATGCCAATGATCTCTTGTTCACATTTTTAGGTAAATCATATGCTACAAATCTTGTACTTGTTGCAGCGGCTGCAATCTTGAGTAATCGCACACCGTCAACTTCAGGAGTGGGTGGGAATCCTATGCTACCTCTTTCACATCCTTTAATCTTCATATCAATGGCAAGATCATATCCATCTTTGCCCATTTGTCCGTAATCGATACCACCCCAGGGTGGGTCCATGAAGACGGCATCAATATGCGGAGCTACCTCGGACAATAAGTCGATGCCACCTATGGTAAAATCGTCATAAAGTTCTCGTGGTGGGTATGCTGACAAGGCCTCGGGTGTACGAGAGGGGGGGTCCATAATTAACCTTCCATCCCTATAACAACGTTCCAATACTGCCACAGAGTTTGCCTCGATAAAGACTATACGATTGGGTGGAATTCGATATATGCTCGCATTATGCGCTGCCTTTCTCAACTTGCTCCGATCAAGGTCAATACAAACAACAAGTGATACTACTGATGACGGCAGCTTTCCAAATGCAATCGCATTACCTCCCATTCCACAAAAGGCGTCAAGTATGACCATGGGCTTTGAGTTGGGAATCTTCTTTTGATTACTTCTCTCGGGGGTGCTTATTGTATTGTTAGAACAAATCAATTGTTGAGATGCATCAGAGAACCGCTTGGCTACATGGTCAGCCACAACCTCTGGTGTAACTGAATACCATCCTTCTGGGTCTAACTGAATACCCTCGTCAAACAGTTTGAACAGCCTTCGTCGTTGAGCCCAATACTTTTGATGAACAACAGACGGGTCATAAGGATTGGGTTGTGTTGATCCCTTCATTAAATTCTCATATCGAGATTGACATAGACATTTTCCTGATGCATTGGGATTTGAGGATGTTATTGTTTTCTTTACTACCGTTTTTAAGGGAGCACGGTATACTAAGACACTTCCTTCGTTGGCATACTGATGATGCTGTTGTTGTTTTGGCTTTGGTTGTGGTGGTGGCTCGACGATTTTCTCATTCATTACAAAGTCATCAAAGAAGGAATCCATTTCTTCGTCGTCAGGTGTGGTATTTACTGCTTCCTCTGTCTTTAGTTGTTCAATATATGGTGTGGCATCGTGTCCATTGATTCCATTGCATCCATTGAGTTCTGGCGGATTCAACACTTGATCAAAGAAGTCTGGAAGATCGACCAATGGCGGAGTAAACTTATATTTACCCACTGGTGGGTGATGATACTTCTTCACTTTGATACCTCCCTCGCCATTATCACAATATAAATTATGATTCTTTGCAAATATTGGTTCAATTACCAATGAATTTGATATAGTCGTTTTGATTATTGTTGGCTCGTCCTTCTCGGGCTGTTGTTGTTGTTTCTTTGTTGTACCATTACTGCCAGCAAATAGAAATGCCAAATTTGGGTTAATATCAGTAGGTATATCCTTCTTCTTTCCTTCAATAAGTGCAGTTATATCACAAACCTCCTCATTATTATTATTATCATTGCCATCATCTCCATCTTCCATAACAGTATGACAGAAAGTACATGGTGTATGACATGTACATCCTCTATCAACACTAAGACACCGTATCGGTACTAATCCACCTTCATAAGTTTTATTCTCAGAACCAACACCACATTTATTATTCCTCTTCCCCCGACTGGGCACAAAGTCATCAAATAGATCAACTCTATGACAGATTAATGTCATATCATGAGGATATTGATGTTGTTGTTGAGATCCATTATTGTTATTGCTATTCTTCTTTTTACGTCGTGTTGGGGTATTATTGGCAGAAGATAGATATTCGGTATCACTAGTTCGACTACTGGCTGTACTTGCAGTATCAGCTCTGTTGCGAGACATTGTTTTATTATTGCAATTGTTGGTGGTAAATAATTTTGAAAATATTTTTTTTTACTTGTATTGATAGGTATAATGTATGGGTATCCTCTTTACAATCGGCCGTTAAGGCAACTAATAGTACAACCGACTCGCAGGCAAACCTTCTATCTATATCACCCCTCTACCTTATTAGCCGCCACCTACCACAGCAATGGAGGGCTGATAGACCACTGTCAAAGTCGATTTAGTTAGACTATGAGATACAACTAGAGTGAGTTGGGTTAGGATACCGGCTTGAAATTCACAACATAAAATCACTCAACAAAGGTTGTCTATTTATTTATTGAACAATGCCTACAACAACTACAGATATGGCCACGGTTGTGGATTCAACCTTAGCTGCTGCTGAGTTACCATTACCCGATTTACCGGCTCCATTGCCTCAGGAAGACAATGAACCTTTGATTACACATAAGACAAAATCACCACCCAAAAAAGCAACAGCTTCTACTAAACCCAATAAGAAGAAAAGGAAGAAGAAGACTGATGAGGGACAACCTACTACCGTTTCAAAGATCAAAAAGACATCGGGTGGTCGTGCTGATGCCAAAACCGTTGCCGCGGCGGCAATCGAACTTCACGAAAAGATGACAAAAGAATATGAAGAACAGCTTGCCAACCAAAAAACTCAAGGTACAGCCGTTGATGATATGGTTATTGATGAGGAGATGGTTGATACCAAGAAGAAGAAAGCTCCTATTGGTCCTCCTATTTTTATGAAAGAGAATCAACCTTCACCTAAATGGCTTGGTAAATATGTAAGTACATATTGTATGTTTTGTGATACCATAATACATTTATTTTTGACACCACCTTTCGCACACTTTTACATTAAATGACCTAAATATTATATTTTATATTATATAATATGTAGGCGGAACTCAAGGCATTTAAAGAAAAGCATGGTAATCTCGATGTACCCAAGGATGACAAACACAAACAGTTAACAGCATGGATACGTACACAGAAACAACAGTACAAGCAGCTATTCGACGGGAAGCCAAATCATATGTCACAAGTACGTATTGATTTACTAACTGAAGTAGGCTTCGAATGGTCTGGAGAAAAACGTGATAAGTTTTGGAATGAACGATATGCTGAATTGGAAGCATACCATGCCAAGAATGGTAATTGTCGTGTAACCAATATTGAAAATCCACAGTTACATACCTGGTTGAGCTTACAACGTCGTCAATTGAGATTGTATAAGGAGAGTAAACCTTCCAAGCTTACGACCGAGAGAGCTGGTAAGTTGGAAGCTATTGGTTTGGAATATCAAATTCGTAATGTATCAACTTGGATGGATCGATTTATGGAATTAAAACGGTACAAGGAACGGAAGGGAGACACTAATGTCCCGCAGAAGTGGAAGGAAAATCCAAGTTTGGGACGTTGGGTTGACAATCAAAAGACGAATCATAAGAATTTGTATGATGGTAAGCCTACTCACTTGACGATTGAAAGGATTCAACTGTTGGTGTCTCTCGGGTTCAATTTTCGGTATTAATTTGCCAAGAAGTTATACTAGTGTTTACAATGTCTGTGGGGGTGTGAAGGGGGTTTGTTATTCTAGAATATATATGTATGAATATAATGCTATGAAGTTGCATGCCTACTACTAGGAATGAATTTTACACAGTTATCATTTGGCCCAAGGATAATTATTGTCTATGCCTTATAACTATATCTTTGCAGCCACTTCCTACTATGTGCTTGTAGTTGTTGCTCCGCTCAAGACTAGTAATTTCCAAAAAGGTACCAACATATTACATCCATATAGCAAACATCTTTTCTTCCGTTGTCTTTCCCTTTTAGCCAAAACTTAAAATTTATGCCTTATTCTCGTCTTCCTTATAAACGCATTCCATCAAACTTGTGGTCAATTCTTTCCTATCAAGATTCTTCCCAATAAAGACAAACTTGTTTTCTCGTACTTCACCTTCCTTCCATGGATTCTGTGCTGGTCCAAAATTAATCTGTTCATGTACACCTTGGAATACAAATTTGACATCACCTTGCCCATGGAAACTTAGTACACCCTTTGTACGGTATAAATCGGCAGCACGCTCTCTTAACAAATCCATCATGAACATGTTAAAGTATTGTGCATGTAAATTACCCTCAAACTTAATCCCAACACTTTGTACTAATTCCAAATTATGCTCCTTCTTGGTGTCTTCTTCATCAAAGAAATTGGGATCAACTGATAGAATACTCTCCATATTAAAAGAGTTTATGCCCAAAATCTTTTCCAGTGGTGCTCGACTACGTTCTGTTTCAATTACTGTGGCAAACTTGTTAATTGTACGTAACCTATCCTCCAATGCCTTCTTCTCCTCAGGACTTACTAGATCAACCTTATTTAACAAAATCTTGTCCGCGAATGCAACCTGTTGTAATGCTTCATTAACAGCGTTTTCTGGCTTGACTTCATCCAAATGTGCCGCCAAATGTTTACAATCTGCTAAACATACAATACTATCAATACGATAATTATCACTCATCTTTGGGTTTGTTTGAACTGTGTAGACAATGGGTGCGGGGTCGGCTAAGCCAGTTGTTTCAAGTAGAATTGCATCGAAATCTTTTCTTCGTGAGGCTAATTGTCCTAGAGTACGGACAAGATCGCCACGGACGGAACAACAGACACATCCATTATCCATGGTGATTAAATCCTCGGGTGCATCAAGTGATTCCGCCACTGTGTGTATTGGTTGGTATTGTATATTTTGTGTTGAGATTATAGCTACATATAATAATTGCAATATGTAATACCATCTTTTGGCTAACTCACCTAATCCATCATCGATAGCTACTTCACCAAACTCATTTTCCAATACACAAATCTTCCCTGTAATAGTGGAAAGAGTTAACAGAGTGGGATTAATATAGATAATATACATAAGCACAGAAATAATTACACAAGATATGCTCACATTTATTTTGCTCCTTCAAAATGTAGTTAACAAGTGTAGTCTTTCCGGCCCCCAAGAACCCTGTGATCACAGTGATGGGGGTAAGGTCTGCTGCTGCTTCTGCCATTGTTTATTGTCTGTCGGTGGATATCTAGAGGCTGATAAGAAGAGGAAGACTTGTGGTGGAGAATGATTTTGGTCAAAGGGGAAGATACCAGCGACCCAAGTTTGCCGTTAGCTCCTGGTAGGTACTTGTATGTTGCTCTTGTGAAGAATGAGATGCGAGTAGACAGAGCAGTGGAGGTTCTATCTAGTGATTAAGGTAGGTTCTAAAGTATTCATCAGTAGATGGGCTATCTATCTGTTTATACTGTTTAGTTCATTGATACCTGAGACGATCCACCAGCACGACGAGAGAGATTGCCAAGTCTACTAGCCGATGTTGGCATTGATTCTTCAACACCACTATCATCTCCAGACTCCATTGCATTCATCACGGGTAACCGTCCTCTTATGACTGTACTGTCATCTCCATTCAAACTAGATTGTGAAGATGAAAGCAGTGGATACCTCTCATTATTAGCTCCCATTTCCAAGTCACCGTCCTCGTCCTCGTTATCAGTGTTTCGTCTTGAAGAGGTTTGACCGCCACTACTGCCATCAGGTATATTACCATCTCTATCCCAAGCAACATATGATATACACGGTACAATCATCTCCATCATATACTGACATGTAGGTTGAGCCTTCATTGATAACAGTACGGCAAGTATCAAACTTAAAATGCAGATATTGCCCCAATATCGTGTAGCCAAGAAAGACGTTACATCGAGCGACCAAAGACTGCCACTTAACAATCCACTCATTATGGATGTTATAGGATGGATACGATATGTCAACATACCCAATATTAGTATAGATAGTATTAAACTAAATCCTCCGCTTAGAGCTGATACATGTACAAATGGCAATATCGGTGGTGGAGTATAAGGAAAGTTTGCATCATATACACCAAGTATGGCAGTCGTTAAGCCTGCTATGGAGCACATGGCATATTGACTTAATATCTCTGTAGTTGTTCTTCCATTGATAGTAAGTGATTGGCCTACCCTCTTTAGTATTGATTTGAGTAAGCTTAACTCTAATAGTGTAGTTGTCAATGCTAATGCCACTAACACTCGAAGGTAGGATGTTGGCGATGAATCAAAATGATAATGTTGAGTGTTACCATTGCCATTGAGTATATGTCCATCAGATTGAATTTGAATTGCATCTGTTCCAATACCACTAAACTGCGACATTGTTGTACTCGTCTGATTACCATTATCATCAGACATGACTACACCAAGCAAAATCTTTCCATCATGTACATCATACAACTCTTCCAATGCCCTACATGACCATAAGATATGTGAACAATATGTCAAGAGAGGTAATCCCGATAGACTGCCGTATATAAATGGATATACTAATCTGTGATATAGTAGCTGTACTAATCGATTGTTGTATATTCTATTTCGTAAACTAAAGAAGAAACATATTCGTTGAAAGATTCCTATACTTCTTTCAATTGGATTTGAAGAGGTAGTAGGATTGTTGTTGTATTCTCCATCCTCAGATCCATTAGTCATCATTACAGCATCTCGTTCACCACCATCTATCGGAGGATGACTAACTATTGCTAATATACCTTTATAATATTGTTTCTTGTTAATAAGTTCATTGTATGTAGTTGATATATCCTTTCTAGATTTGCGATTATTCCATTGTAAAAAGTATATTATGTGAAGTATTATTATTAAAGTTAGAGTTGTTGTATAGTTTGTAGTAGTATGTGGAGTTGAGTGTAGAGAAAAGTTGTTACTTATTGATTGGATATTTGTTGTATTTTGATAGTAAAAGAATGGAGGATATTTTATTGTTGATTTGCTTATGCTTGCTTTTGATACTGATGAATGATCATCAGCCTCCTCTATAGATTTGATAATCAAGGCAGTATGTGCTTCTTGTTGCTTACCGCTCTCTTTCAATTGATGGTCTCTACTTTGATTATCATTAGTACTACTATCATTAATAATACCATCTGGAATATGCTTTTGCTCCTCCATCTTCAATTATAAGAGGCAATATAAAACATAACTAACAATAGATAGAATAGCAACACTAACAAATAAATGATGCTTGCTCTGCCAAAATTTGAAAAGGTATCCGTCATTAGCACACCAATTGAAAAAGTGTTATTTATGATTAAGGTATGAGTGGTCGGTCATTATGTTGATGGTAGTATACAAAGTGAGTAAATCCAATTTGTTGCAATTACTGAACCTTATACAAGTAGCAAGGTGATATACTCGTAATTAAATTTTATGAGAGTGTGCGTGATGTGATTGCTGTGATTTACTCATTGACGATTGACGATTTCGGTTTATATATCAATTAACTTGGTGCCTTATATCCTATCATACCTCTAACTCTTTCGTATATGCGGCACTGATCTGTATTGAGCATTAGTAGTTTTACTTTCACCCAATTGATATCTATTATCTACCCCATATAGTTATGCCAAAAAGAAAGGCCACAGAAGGTGCAGCTGCATCTGATAGTAAAAGCCCAACTCGTAAGAAGAGTAAGAAGGAACAACTCGCTGCAGCAAAGGAATGGTCTGAAAAGAGAGCGGCGGGTAAATCGTCTACTTCATCTGTTGTTGCTACTAAAAAGAGGGCTGTATCATCACAACAAGTGACAACCTCATCTTCTACACGGAATAATGAAAAGAAGAAAGTGTCTACTAGTAAAAAGTCGACAGTATCGTCCAATCAATCACCATTATATGGGGACGAAAAGGCTACTACTGGCGGCGGTAATGCTCTTCTAAAGACATTACGAAAACAAAAGCAAGATAATGTTGTATCTAGTGCTAATAATGTTGATGATGATGAAAAGAATGTAGATTCATCTGAAACGGTTATATCAGGGGATACAACAGATGCATCAAGCTCTGCCGTCGACGACGACAATAATACATCACAGAAGGTGGGAAGGGGTAAAGCACTTCTAATGATACTTTCCATCATTATGAATCTTTGCGCGTTAGGTTACATGATACATTATCAAAGAGAAAACATCACCAAGTTCAATCGAGATTATCTATCAGAAGTTGAACAGTTGCAGTCAGAATTGGCAAAGAGTAAGGAAGTTAATGCCTTACTAGTATCTGGTATTAATGTGTTGGAGAACCAGCTCGAGTCGAAGATTAGTTCTTTGGGAGATATTTCCGATGTGTACAATTCCATCAAAGACGAAGATGGCGATGTATCAGAAGATGATATGCAGACACTAGAAATGGAGAATTTCTTATTAAAGGAAGAGCTCGATAAAAAAGCGGATGGTTTGGAGAAGTCGTTGGAAGAGCTAGAAGATGAGTCTGTGGTATAGGGTAGGTGTTGTCTAGTGGTTTGTGTTGATATCAGAATATGACAAATAGCATAATTGTAATCAAATTGCAAACTTCTAAAGTATCATTTATATATCATCATTCTTACACAAACTTTTCCAACGATTCAATAGTTGCACAAACATCACTAAACCGAAATTCATACCTAGTGCCAAAGAAGATATCCTCCACAAGATGCCTAACTTCCTTCACTTCATCTATCAAAAACGAATCCCCAATGTAGGATGCAAAGAACTTGCTAACTTGCTCCTGAAAGCTGAGTACCTCTGCAAAACGACCTTCAAGATGATACTTTCCACTTACGAAGAAGGCCTGTTTAGCGTATCGACTAATCTCTCGTTTCATTTCGAGTGCTCGAAGATGTCTCTTACATTGTTTGAGTAATGGTTGATCGTTACCCATAGTGGGTGTGAACCTAGATGCTGCATCGTTGAGTTTCTTCCTGACATTGTCAAAGGGCTCATTTCTTCGAAGCATATCTAATGCTATAGTTACATACTCCACTCCTCTTGTCTTGTGTTGTGCCGCAGTCATTTCCTCTTGGCCCTCATCAATACAAGATACTACTTTCGCCAAAGAGTGATCTGACAGAGTACGAAAGGCGAAGTCTGCCAAGCTAGTGCTTCTACTCTCCTTCCTTTTATCCAGTGCTTTTAAATGTCCTTCGCATTTTTTGAGTTGAAGCTGGTCGTTTCCTAAACTTGGGGAGAATTTAGCTGATGATTCAATCAACTTACTTCTGATGCTGTTGAAGGGCTCGTTCCTTCGAATCATATCCTTTGCTTGGGTTATTAGAAGTACACCCTCGGCCTTGTGCTTAGCTGGAGTCTTGGCCTTTTCCTCGTGATCTTTTTCGATGCGTGATACTTCCTTTGACACTAAGTGGTAAAACAGTTTCTTTTCTATGTCTTGTGACATGCCATCGGCTTCGATCAAATACAGTTGGCTTCGTGCCCTGGTGATTGCGGTGTAACAAAGCATTGCCTCGTCACCAACCTGAGTATAAAATAGAGGAGGGAAGGGAGTTTGTTAGTGAAGCAGGGTGGAAATAATTGGCCAATATCTTATAGCATAACTTACCTCAGGATGAGAAATTTGGTAATCACAATCTGCGAGCCAGATGCCACCTACTTTTTCACCTGTGGGGTTGGTCTCTGTGATACCAGAGGTGCTAGAGAGCCATCGAAGTGCATTCTTCCATTGTGTCGAACTGCCCTTCTCCTCTATATACCCATAAAAGTTTATAAGAGCAACAGCGTCAAATTCCAGGCCCTTCGCTTCTCTCACTCCGAATAGATCATTCTTTATACCAAGCTCATGGAAGATAAGCTTTAGATCTGACACTTTCTCATCTGGTGCCAAAAATACAACGTTACCTCCTTTGAACATATCAATGTTGGCAAGCTCATCGATCTCCTTTATACGAAGAGTTTTGGGAGTCTTTCCTTTTATGAGGGCACGCTCTTGTGTAATAGGCACTTTGAAGCTCCGAGCTAATATCTTTCGTGTTGCTTGTCCAATGGCCAAGTTCTCAGCATGTGTTCTATGATTCGTCATTAATGATATCTCTTGCAAAACATCGTTTACATTGGTCTTGTCGTTGTCAGAGATTTCAGAATAAAAGACATCATTAACAGTGCCTGGCCTCGCCTTGACTCCCAATTCAACGCTTTGAGCTGGGTCACTGTTCAGGAAGACACTACGAATATTGCTCATACGTATAAACAATGCAATATCGAGCTCTGTAAAATCCTGAGCCTCGTCGCTGCATACCATGTCAAAACAAAATGGATGAAGAGGATTTCCATCTTGATCAAGTAATGACATGTCGCCGTTTCGATGTACTCTCTCCGCCCAAGGAACAAACGTTTCCTCTCGAAAGGTAATGGGCCCATGAGATAAGACATAGCGAACCCTGTCAATTTCATCCCAAGAGGATAGATCCTCTCGCCATACTTCATACTTAATGTATAATTCATAGCAAAGCTCACGTTGCTCATTATTCAAGCCATAGCTTGCTGGTAGTGAGAGATACTCATCACGTGTTAACGACATTTTTGTCGCAGCACATTGAGCAGGCGACTTGATCGTAATAATAGCAAACCATAACACGAGTGGCTCAATAGATGCCGCTGTCATCTGTTCACGTTCTTTGTTACTGAGTTCTTCACTAACAAACAATTTGTAGAAAGATTTGCCTCCCTCGTTGTCACAATCATAGTAGACGCGATCAAAGTTAATGAATGTCTGTTGCTGCGACTCCTCATCAGGTATAACAGCTCGAGCAAGTTGTTGCAATAGTTCATCATAGGTAAAGAAAGTTACATTGTCAATGCCTTTATCTGATCTCTTTTCTTCTACAGCAGTTTTGATTATCTTGACAAGGCGTTGTAGACGACTTACAACAAGAATCCTGCGAGATGGGTGCTCTTGTGATACCTTACGGATCATAAGTAAAGTCTTTCCCACGCTGTTAAATGTAGATTCGGTAGGAAGAAGATTGAGTTCGGTCTATTTCAAACACATCTCGTGCACAATTTAAGCTTGTATACTCTACTTACCCCGCACCTCCATAAATCAAGCTACTTAGATCTTTCCTTTCCGAGGCAAGTAGACCGTCGTTCTTCTTCAGTTCGTCTCCGGACGTTTGGAAAAGTGCTCTGTTTACTGTGTGTGTGTGGCATACAATAGAATAATACAAGATGTTGAGTTGCTAAGTACAGTAACTTGCAAAGGAAGAAAAGACAGTACGAATGGATATCTTACCCATCTCTTCGCTGTGAACGACTCGTTTCTTTGCATTGAACCCAGGCTGGATGAGACGCACAAGATCCCCTTCATCAACATTTAATACGTATAATCCCATCGTTGTAGTTGTCCAGATACTAGTAGAGTGTAGATCAAGGAGATGCATATCCCTTCCAAGCTCAAGCACAGAGTCTTTATGTGCCAGGAAACGATCGTCCATCTTCACTTTGTGTCGCAAGAACTCGGTATTTTCTATCAATGTCCTGTACATACTTGCCTCAGAATCATGTGTGATAGTCCAGACTAGAATACCGACATTGCTTACACCATTTGTTTCTCCTTCGACAAATGGAGTGAATAGCATCACTTTATCACTTTTGGGGATATCCGCCGCTAATACTTCAAATGTGGACTTCGTGCCAACAATAGCACGCCTATGCATCAAAGTTTGAGCCACACCATCTCGGCGTGATTCGATGGGTCTTAGGCCTTCAATGACTTCGATAAAGTTGTTCACCGCAAACTTGTCAGCAGAGCATATCCAACTGTATACAGCTTGGTCGAGCAAGACAACACGTCGGAATTGGTCGTTCTGGTCAAGAAGCCGAGCCTCAAAACAACTAAAGTCTGTTCGGCGGTCATTCTCTGAAAGAATGTGCATCCTCTTTTCTTCGTCCTCCTCACAAATTTTGGGTTGTTCAATGTACTGTTCAGCCGGCTTGGCCGCTGATTTACTAACCAACAGTGTTTCGTTCCACCCGACACTTGATTCGGCACTCATAGGAGATACTGAAGCTAAGTGCTCTCAATATGAGTTGATAAGATATAGTATCAGCGGTAGAACAACAAAATACTTACCTGAACAATGAGCTCTGTGACACTGTCAAATTCGAAAAAGTAAGAGTAGTCGATTGCACAAAGTCCCTCAGGGTTCGTTGCAGAGATATCAGCACCCATATCGAGGCAAATCTTAGCAGTAGTGACGTCATCATTTTGAGCACAGACCATGAGGAATGTATGACCACGTTCATCTTTGCTACCGTTGATATCAAAATGAGTGTCCTCATACTTGCCCGAGCCCTTAATACCTTGTATGAGCTCGCGAGTGGCATCCAACTCACTCTTTGCTACTTCAATCTTTGGATCGAAAGCCTCGACTAAGTCCTTCTGATCTTGAATCTTGTTGGGTGCTTGTTTGATCCTCTCCTCACCGACTGCCAATTGAGTACGAAGTCCCTCAGCTTTGTCGGCAGCGGATTTCATCTTATCATCCTTTTCCTTCTGGGCCTTCTCTCGCCGTTTAATGACATTCTTCTCTATTTCTTCCGCCGCAGCCATGTCTGCTTCTAATTGTTCACTCAATTCATCGACTTGTTTCTTCAATTCATACCTTGCAGTTCTCCACTTGGTACCTCCGTCGTCACTATGGGTGGCTGCTTTATCGCCGGATTCTATCTTCTGTTGTAATTCTAAAATAGCAATCTTTTGATTTGATAGGTTCTCTTCTCTTTCCCGTTTCTTTTTCTCATAGATCTTGCCGTAGCCAAGGCTCTCATCCTTTACTTCCTTGTTGAGTTCCCTTGCAGCTGTTCTGTTACCAAATTCTTGTAATCTTTTACGATTTTTCTCTGAAGGTTTGAGGGAGTTTGGTACGCTGTCTGAAGCTGCTGTCAATGCAGCTGTTTCCAGTAATCTTTCAGTAAGGTTGGCAAGTTTATCTTTCTTTTCCAGATGTACATCCTCTCCGGTAGCACTATGAAACATGAATAGGGTGAGATCATATTATGAAATTTAGACGGAAGAATGAACAGTCAAAGGCTTACATTTTCTCCAACTCCTCTATTCTATGTTTCATACCCTTGCTTGTTTCTTCCCAAGATTCTTTGAAGTCGGTTTCAGCGGATTCAATTTTGTTGAGCTTCCTTTCTTCTGCTGCTGGGCTTTCTCTTCTAGATGTAGAAGCTTTCTACCATGATCTAGTGTATCTTGATTTTGAAGAAGCTGAAATATAGGTGAGACTGAATCATCTTGAGCTTTTGGGCTGTTCTTGATGTACGATGACAGTCTATTTCCGGTCATATCATTCGCTTTCTTTTGCCGTTGAAGTGTGGGTTTGGTCTTCGCTCTCCCCCCTGTTGTAATACGAGAGACCTTTGATGTTACCTGTTGTTGGCTAGGAGGAGATTCTTTAGATGTAGCCTTTGATACTACCACTTGAAGACTTTGCTTGGCAACGTGAATGCTTGAGTCTGTTCGAGTTGCTTGTTTTGTTTGTTTTAGAACTGTAGACTTATTTGATACTGGAATGCTTAGCTTGGCTCGGGTGCTGCATGAGTCCTCGGCCAATCTTGCTGGTTCTTCTTTAGAGACAACATCTTGAATACTTTCTAACTCCATACTAGCCTTCTTCTCATCT
>Ga0214480_100135_pt1 | contig 32904 bp, 24 predicted proteins | sample M1_20Mar14CPVII9_3_FD_165042 | JGI IMG/M metagenome (GOLD analysis project Ga0214480, IMG submission 165042) | Marine eukaryotic communities from Monterey Bay, California, United States - M1_20Mar14CPVII9sort6BwellE17 | ecosystem: Environmental > Aquatic > Marine > Unclassified | place: USA... | reverse complement strand
GATAAATGTCCATTGAATGAACGAACAATATTTGTGGCAATTGCAAGTTACAGAGATTGGCAATGTCGCGATACTCTGACCTCGATTTTCTCAGCTGCTACACATCCAGAAAGAGTGAGAGTTGGTATCGTAGATCAAATTGTGGAAGGTGAAGATGGATCATGTGATATTCCGCATTCTCCATGTTCTGAAGATCCAGACCAACCGATATGTCTTTGGAAGAATCAGATTGATGTTTATCAAATGGAAGCACAGCTTGCAGTCGGCCCAGGAAAGTCTGCGTTTGTATTGTTTTGGCATATAATTCTGTGTGTTCAATATGATGTTTCGGTGATTTTAGTTTACCTCTAATTGATTGACCTTGTATACCGTATGCACTAACATATGTTACAACCGTCTCTCTTCATCTTCATAAATCATAAAACGCGCATCTGCCAGTATTTGCCAGACATATTGGACACAGGTTGTATAGAGGAGAGTATTATTATATGCAAAGTGACTCACAGTAAGTAACCAGAGATTCCATCATCTTCTTTATTCACATAATGTACTTACACTAATATGCTCCTGTCATCAAAAGTGTCACATTCACAAAGGGATGGGATGTTGATATAATTGAACAACAAGAAGCAACAGGGAACGAAATGGCTGTCCTCTCTACTTACCTGACAGATATTGTAGGGAGCATCGATCCAAACACCGGATTAAGCTTGAGGAAAACTAGGCCAATCATGTGTAATACTGAATATGAAGGAGGTGCACAGGGCAAGCATCTTCGTCACTTGTCTCAACCGGAGGGTATACCAGATATTCACGGAATGCCGCAGTTGCAGGAAAGTCCGCGTTAGTATTGTCTTATCATGTGAATCCAAGTGTTCAATATGTAGGCTCGGTTACTTGGTTACTTCATTTGAACTTAGCTTGCCTTTATTTAAATGCCTTGCAAACCACATACACTAACAAAAGTTACTATCACCTCTCTCCAACTTCATAAACTGTGAAACGCGCACCTTCCAGCCTTATTGGGCTGCAGGATACAGTTTTTCTCGTGGCCATTTCGTTGCCACAGTGCCCTACGACTTATATCAGCCAATGATCTTTCAGGGAGAAGAAATGTCCATAGGACTAAGAGGCTTTACAATTGGATACGATTTTTATGCTCCAGAAAGGAGTGTCTGCTTTCATCACTATGCCAAAGGCAGGAATAGTGCAGGACGCAATAAGGTACCACATTTCTGGGAACATGCTGATAAATATGCTGGAACTGGCAAGGCAGCAATGAAACGGCTCTTGGGTATAGTGAACATGAATCCAGAAGTTCCTAGGTCTGAATGGAATCATGCCGAGGAAGCAAAGTATGGTATTGGCGGAGTAAGAGAAACATCCAAGTTCTATGAATTATTTGGTATTGATGTTAAGAAGAAAACAACTGAGAGGCACTTATGTCAATTTGTTCGAGGCAAGATGCATAACACGTTCATGAAATTCCTAAGAGAGGACGGAATGGGCATAGACTACTCAAAGATAAATACCCGTTGGAAGGATCCTCGTCCAAACGATCCATGATGACGATAGCAATAACAAACAACCGCAGATTTTAGATTATTATCACATGGACTTTGTCTACCGTATGCAATACTTAAGGCATATATTATTACAAGTCAAACTTAATATCCTTCATTCCAATCATCTCCTCCTTCGTCATAAGCATCACCACCATCATAAGAATCATTGTATGAGTTGTTTGTGCGACCAGAACCCTTAGGTTGAGCTTCATTGACACGCAAAATACGGCCATCTAGTTCATATCCATCTGTCTCATCAGCGGCGCGCAAAGCATCATCGGGATCCATTGTTACAAATCCAAATCCACGATGTTGTCCTGTTTCCCTATCCACGGGTAGAAAGCAATCAACTACTGTCCCGTATTCTTCGAATAAATCACGGAGTGCTCCCTCTTCGGTGCCCCATGAAAGATTACCTATGTATAACTTAATCTGTCTAGGAGATGCCTTAGTTCCCTTTGGAAGTGACTTATTCACATTCAGAGTGCGTCCATCCAATTCTGTACCACCAAGTCCATCAATAGCAGCTAAGGCGTTCTCATCATCCATGGTAACAAAGGCAAAGCCCCTTGGATTACCATCATAGTCACTGGGGATGAAAGCATCCTTCACTTCACCAAATGCCTCGAAAGCCTCTTGTAATGTTTCTAATGTTGTATCAAAGTTTAAATTTCCAACATAGATCTTTGTTCCCTGTGGAGCACGAGCCTTTTTATTTGCATTGTACTTCTTCTTATTCTCAGCAACCTTATCTTTTGGTAAACTTTCACTAACATATACTGTCCTTCCTCCAACTTCTTGTTCATTAACTCCCTCAATGGCTGCGATGTGCTCATCAGCATTAGACATGGTAACAAATGCAAACCCACGAGAACGACCCTATCAGTATTGTTATTGCATAGTTATGTGTATGTTAGTGCATAATATTTGCAAGAGGAGATACATAATAAATATTGAAGAAACAACAACATATTATAATATCATATGATGATATAAACTCACAGTATTTCTATCAAGAGGCATCTGAATCTTCGCAACAGATCCATGTTCAGAGAAGGCGGCCCTAATATCACTTTCAACAGCATCTTTATATTATAGCACGCAAGCAGTGAAGAACAGTATATCAATGTGAGATGATTTGCATATACACATAATCTATTATAGAACAATTGCCAACAAAGAACATCACATAAGTATCAACTCACCAAATGAAATGTTTCCTACATAGATTGCAGTATCGAAAGCAGCTGCAGACTCTGCTTCTACAACAGGAGCAGCGACTTCTTCTGTAGATGATGCCTCAGTGGCTTCCTCGACTTCACTGAATAGAACACCTACTTTGGGTACACAAGTTGCAACTCGTGATACTGAATGATATGCCTGAGGAGCAAATCCAGCAACTCCACTGAGAGTTACACATAGTAATACAAATGCCCTATCAAACAACATGTTATATATTCTTCCTCCTCGCCTGTATTATGTGATTGATGACCACTGGTTGTGTGATGAGTGGATGCGAGATTGATGACGGATGTGACGAGTAGAGTGACAACCCCCAAATGGTATCCTAAAACTTAAGCATGACCTGATAGAATTAAATACTTAATGCAAACTAATTGTAAAACTCAATTGCAGTAAAGCAAGATGATCATCCCTATCCGCGCGCCAGAGAATATAGATGGCCAGCCTACGGAGAAGGTGGAATGGGTAATGTTAGAGCTGAATGGAGAGTTATTAAAACCATTGGATGAAGAGCGGAAAAAAGTTAGTATTGCTCTCGATGCCAATGACATAAGACGAAGAGTAGAATTAGGCGCTGTTAAATTTGACGGTGATGTGAGTATTATACAAATGTTTATGACTAGTATACTGCCTCGAGTATTGTGTATACATATATCAAAGTTATTTATACTCACCATCACTATATACAATGCTCATGTGCACAATAATATCAAAACAACACACATTAACATTAGGGTGCACCAACATTAATAATAGGAAATCATGAATTAAAGGGTTCTTCAATCAAATTGAAAGAACCATTTGCAGTACTTCGGAAAAGAAAATCAAATCAGATTACAAATGATATTAATGAAAATAACGGAGATGGTGGAACAGTGGAAACTACTTTGAATAAACATAGCGGTGTACAACTAGAAGTGGTTGGTTGTGTAAAGAAGAAGCTCATGTTTGATTCATATCCCAAGAGTATCATGAGATAGTGTGAAAATTATATCGTTTGATAGCTTTTTAAAAAGATACAACAATAATAATGGTGTAGGTGATATTATGAAAGTTAGTTTTTAATCAGTCTTCATTGCATCATTCTCTTCTCCATCATCATCTTCTACCGGCAAAGCCAAAATGAGTTTATCAACAATATTATTCAGTGGAGATGTGGCAGGGCTTGAAGGGTATTTGTCGACAAAAGATGTTCCTTCCTCACATGCTTTTAGTAGGTTGGGATCTAGTGGCAATTTACCCAGATATGGTACATTAAACTTCTCAGCCATACCTCTTGGACCGCCTCCTGATGAAGGGAAAACATCTGTTGCTGCAACCATTGACAGTACTTCTGGACATTTCTCTTTGAGCAAAGCTAACACATCATTTGTGCAATCATTAGAGCTGCTTGTTATTGTGTCGCCATTATCACTACCCCTTCCATCATCACTAAAGAATGTAAGGTCTGCAACTCTCATTTGCAGTCCAGACATGTTTTCAACTATTCCCAATACTGGCACACTCGTCTTTTTACAGAAGTTTAGTTCCTTCCTCACATCAGCCATTGATACTTCCTCCGGAGTGGTCACTACAATCGCGCCACTTGCCCCTGACCCATTACCATTGGTCATCATTGGACGAGCATCATTAAGGTACTGAACTATTGAAATATGTTCATCACTCGTGCCTGGAGGTGTATCAATGATCAAATAATCCAATCCACCAACTCCCCAATCTGTTTCAGTTAAGAATTGTTTAATCAAACCATTCTTTCGTGGTCCTCGCCATATAACCGCTGCATCCCCTTTTTCTAATAGGAATGATATTGACATTACAGCCAGATTGGGATTAGCATATACCGGCTCCCATCCTTGTTGTGATTGATGTACTGTCTGACCCACAACACCACTCATTCTTGGTATAGATGGTCCACAAATATCAACATCTAATAGTCCAACACTATACCCCCGTGACGATAAACTTTGTGCAAGTTGTGTTGACACAGTACTCTTCCCTACACCGCCTTTACCACTCAATACAAGTATGACATGAGATACATTCGTTAGTGCATTTTGAAGCACCGTCTTTTCCTTTTCTTTAGCTGCAATTGCAGCTGGAAGATGCGCGTTGTACATAGTTTATGAAGTGAAGAGAGACGGAAGTAACTTTGTTAGTAATATGGTTTGTAAGGCAATCCCATAATGGCTAATGAAGGTCGTCAAATCACCGAGACTTCATATTGAGCAATATGATAAAAACAATACAACTTTCCTGGAGATGAGAATGCACCAGAGGAGCAAGCAGATTGATTAGGACATCCAGCACACGCCGATGCCTTGCCTGCATCTTGAGAGGTCGGTCCTACACAACCTTCATTTGCATTCGATGGATTTTCACCTTTTAATGATGACATACAACTAATATAGGTAGTAGTATAATCTAATTGATGTATTAAACCGGTAGCCGCTTTCTACTACTGCTAATAATGTATTGGTATCTGAATATGATATTGATGTATGTTTTATCTAATGTATGATTGATGTATGTTTTATAATAAAACTAATTCTCCTCTTTATGGCCGATAGACCGCTATCTATTAATACCATCGAATGATGCCGTCAACACATTTGAGTGGATCATTTATTTTATACACTCTCATAATCGTAAAATCGTAATCCGTATGTATTTATATTATCAGTACGATACCAATTCTACTCTCATAGTTTTTTACCCTCTCACATGAAAGAAGTAACTAAATAGGCAGGATGATTGTAAATAAAACCAGCATCACTCCTCGATATGTCATCCTTTCCCTGGTAGTGTATCTAGTGTTATTATCCTCCGCGGTGGTTGTTGTAGGGGACAAACCACCACCACAAACCAGTGAAAGTGATGGCATATGTAAAGACCCGACAACCACAACGACATCGTCCGTCTATGTTATTGGTGATTTGCATGGTGATGCTATATGTGCTATTTCTTGGGTTAATAGAACTGGATTGATTGCAAATCTACTGAGTGAGGAGATATCATCAACTGACGAACCACTATACAAAAAATTGAACAACCCATCTGAGTGGAAATGGACTAATGATCAGGTAAGTGTTATATAAGGCCAATTTAGTATCATTACACATGTTATATGTAGTAATAACATTATCTTTTTGCATTACATAGGCAACACTTGTTTTCATGGGAGACTATGTTGACAAGGGTCCAACGGCAAAACAAGTTGTACATTTTGTCAAAGATTTAACAACAACATTTCCAACGAAAGTTACTGCAATATTAGGCAATCATGAATTAGAACTCTTACGAGATCGAGATGCAAGAATAACGCCAGTAGAACGGTATAGTGCATATTCTTACGCCACTGTACACCCTGGGGACTATCACAATTATCTTAGTGTTGATGAAAAAGATGACCTGGTTTTAGATCAGTTGTTAGAGGCAAGCATGGAGGTATACGCACACAATGCTCACTCGGCAGTGAGAATAGTACCTTCATTACCCAAAAGCGGAGATGTCCATACAAGACGAGGAGTACAATATGCAATTACAGACATTATACCACCACAGCATCGTGATTTGGCTGTGGAGAGATTGACTGATTATCAGACTGCATACTTGGACACATTTCGATCTGGAACACCGCTTGGTAGCTGGTTGGAATCTAGGCCTATTGCACACCTAGCAGAAAACATCAATACACTATTTGTACACGGAGGAGTTAATCATAATACTGGAAAGAGTTATTTTGCAAACGGCAAGGAAGGCGTCGACAAATTAAACGCCGCTTGGTGGGATCATTCTCACGAAGACAAGCTATTTGATTTCTTAGACGGTAAGAAAGGGGATCTACTTGGTTATGTCGTATACGAACTTCTTACATATCGTGGGAACCATCCAGGATATGCGCTGTGGGAAAGTAAAGGCTCTTTTGATGACGGTGAATCTGATGGTGATCAAGTATGTAAAGTTCTACATGACATGCTTAGCCACATGGACGGCATCAACAGAATTGCAGTTGGACATACTCCCAACTTTAATGTGCGCATACTATGTGATGGAGAATTCTTGGCACTTGACTCAACATTGGGTAGATGGATACGAGGATCAGGAAACATGTACTGTGCAGGTCCTGAACACCACAAGAAGAGAAAAGACTTTCCAATGACTAGTAGAGATGGAAGGTTCGCCTGTGATGAAATTAAAGAAGCTTGTGAAGGACAAATTACTCGTTTAGATTCTGATGGCTCAGTCAATGTCTTGACAATGCAATAGTAGGCGTAGATTTACTCTAGAACAGCCAGATAAGAAGTCGAGAGTAATGCGAGACATGACATAAAAGTAGTAACTCCTAGTATCATATTCCATCATACACTCGTGAAGACACAGTGTGTATTGATCCTTAGAGCGGATCTCTGTTAACCCAGTATAAAAAATAACATTAAAACTATCAAAACTATCAGAAACTACCATATCATATCCAGTATGTCTTTTATTTATTTTCCACTCATTCATATTCCACTTGTAATAATCTTCTTTAAGTACCTACCAGTGAAAAGTGAAAAACTAAAAATCATAGAAACTCATGAAGTTGTCAATGAGATAGCCTGCAAACACCCTACTAACGACGATAAGATGAGTTCATCAGAGGGATCCGAAGAGTCTACTACAAGTTCATCATCTAGTGAGGATGATACGGGTGGAAAATATGAGCAGCAGGGTAAGAGTTGCAAGTATATAAGATATGCATGTGATGTGATCAAATTTTCTACACTTCATGATATTATACTAACTTATGCTTGTGTATTTATATATTACCACTTAATATGGTATAGATGCAGCTGATGATTTTAGTTCAGGAAGTGATAGCGATGAACAGATGGAAGAAGACATTGATACAAAACAAGAGCCTATGAAAACGAATGATGAAGATACCAGCAATAGTGATGGCATGAGTGATTCTGAAGAAGAAGAGAACAAAGCACCAACATCAACAGACGCACTACCACAAATATCCAAATCATGGGCAGCTATAACAACAAACTGTCCATGCTACACGGGCGGTAATGTTGCCTTTTCACATGCTCCATCCATGACATCATCATCTACTACTAACAGTACCAGTGAAAATGAACAACACTCATCACAACATTTCATATTAGCACAACGTGGTGGGGATATATCAATTATAGAAGCATCGACTGGACTATTACTAAGGACTGTACGTAAAGGGAAGATGTTCCAGGGTGGATATGATTTATCTAATAACGATGAAGATGACGAAGATGAAGGGGACGATGACGACGAGGAAGAAATGGATGCAGAGGCAATTACTGCATTTGCATTATCACCAAACAATATGGATTTAATTACAGTTACTAGAAATCATTTAGTTCGAAAGTATAGTTTGGTTGATAAACAAGTGGGTGGAGATAATACGAAGAAGGAGGGTTTGAAACAACCATCCAAAAAGAATGATGATAATAAGAAAGATGTGAAAGAAAAACATCAGAGTGTTACATCTGTTACTGATCCTGCCAAGGTATCATTCTCATTTGGCAAATCTGGACATAAATTACCAGTTACAAAAGTAGCCTTTCACCCATCGGGGATCTTCTTTGCCACCGGATCAGTTGATGGCCTTGTTAAGATTTGGGATGTTCGTAATGGGGGGTATGCTACACATGCCTTACATGCTACATCAAATTCCTCATCCGGTGGTGGTAGTAGAGGGCGATATGGAGTGACATGTATTGAATGGCGACCTACCTCAACATCACTTATATTAGCAATTGGACGTGAGGATGGATCAATATCAATTCATGATTTGTTATTAAATGCACATGATACCAAGCAGGCATCATTGCCCGTGGCGGTATTGAGAGATCATTTAAGTGCTGTGACATGTGTATCGTGGTCATCCGAGGCTGGTATTAGTAGTGGAGGATCACTATCAGCTTCTGCATCAGGATCACGAAAACATGGTGGAGGGATCTTCTTCTCCTCAGGACGAGATTCTGTGATTAATACATGGTTTATATCAGAGGAGGAAGTGAAAGATATCACCCCAAAGCGAAAGAAGAAAAAGGCCAATAGAGATGATACCGGGCAACATCAATCACAAACATCTATTAAAGTATCATACCGAAGAATCCGGACATTGCCAGTTTATGAACAAGTTGAGAGTATGGTATTATTATCTCGCAAGTTCCGTCCTGCTTCGGAAACAAGAGATCAACATGATATACTTGACAAGAAAGATATTGTCTTGGCAACAGTTGGGACAAAGGGCAACGTTCGTCTCTGGAAGGCTACGCCAGGTAATAGAGACGGAAGTATTCAAAATGTAGTATCGGACTTATCGCCATTGGCAACTCAGAGCGATGACGAGGCATTTGGAGAAGAACATGGTGGGTATACATCACTCCATCTAACTAGTTTATCAACAACTCATGTAAGTCCAATGCTCGTAGCTATTGATGCAGAGCACAACATGACCTTTTTGAGAATGTCGTGGACTGGGGATGGGGGAGAGGTGAAACTTGGCTTTGTCACTGACCGTGCCATTGTTGGCCATAATGGTGAAATCTTAGATCTTTCGGTTGTGCCTCCGCTTCGTGATTTGGAAAATGCTATTGACAAGCACACGGTTGCCATTGCTACCAACAGTTCACAAGTTCGTATCTTTGGCCTGGGGGAAGCAAATGAGGATGAAATGGGAGAGGATACACAGAAGCATTCGGCACTCTCTCCATTAGGTCTGCTAGACGGTCATGAAGCTATCGTATTGTCTCTTGATGCCAGTCCCTGTGGAAGATATCTTGCAACGGCATCGAAAGACAAGACTATGAGGTTGTGGCACCTTCCAACACAAATATGTATTGCCACAGCAACGGGACACACTGAAGCAATTGGGGCTTGCGCTTTATCCAACAAGGTTGGCTGCTATGATGTTGGTGGAAAGGCTGCCGAGAACGGTGCAGGTGCCTTTGTTGTCACGGCCTCAAAGGATCGTACACTAAAGGTTTGGCCACTACCTGGCTCGGCTATTATGAATCGTTGGGCAGACAAAGGGGATGGGGAGAACCCACTCAATGCAAGGTTGAGTGCCAGAGCACATGAGAAGGTGAGTAGTCGTGCTATGAAGCAATGCATCTTTACCTCATTGACATATCTCACTCATTTCTGTGATTGTTCGTTTGATATCACTACAATATGTAGGATATAAACATTGTTACAGTAGCTCCCAATGATGGCTTGATAGCCACCGGTTCACAAGACAAGCAAGTCAAGCTTTGGAAAAGTACTGACCTTGCATTGCATGGTACTCTGAAGGGGCACAAAAGGGGAGTGTGGGATTGTCAATTCTCGCCACAAGATCGAGTCGTAGCAACCGCAAGTGGTGATCGTACTCTTAAGTTATGGTCACTCGCCGATTGTCGGTGTATCCGCACATTTCAGGGTCACATGGCTGGAGTTCTAAGAGTACGTTTCCTCAGTACTGGATTGCAGCTAATGTCATCTGGCTCTGACGGATTGATAAAATTATGGACTATCAAAACAAATGAGTGTGAAAGTACGATGGATGGTCACGATGATAAGATCTGGGCACTGGATATATCTCCTTGTGGTAGTGCTCTCTTCTCTGGCGGTGCAGATTCAAAGATTGCAGTATGGAAAGATACAACAAAGGAACGAGATGACGCATTACGAGAAGCAGAGGAACAAAATATATTAAAGGAACAACAGCTATCTAATCATTTACGGCACAAGCAATATGAGAAGGCACTAGAGATTGCACTCGAGCTTGACAAGCCAAACCAAGTATTGAGGGTACTAACTGAGATTGTAGAAAAGGATACAAAGAACAACAAGGGTATCCAGACTATGCAGAAACATGTTGGGAAGTGGTCACCAGATCGTCTCAAGCAAATGCTCAAGTATTGTCGTGAGTGGAATACACGAGCGAGAAACTCTCATATTGCAATGTTGGTTGTCAAAGCAGTGGTTACTACCATACCTGCAGTAAAACTCGCAACATCATATGATGGTGTACCAGAAATACTTGCTCAAATAACCCCTTATGCAGAGCGACACTTTGATCGTCTAGAACGAATGGTTGGAGACTCGTATCTTCTTGATTATACTCTGTATTCTCAAGGCAGTCTACATGGTACCACTAGTAACGAAACTTACAATGATTGGGCAGCTAGGAGTAAGCATGTATTACCACCAACAGAAGCCGAAGGTAAGATCCAAATTGGGGGATCTCTTATTGTCAATGGCGGAAAGACTAAAGGAGATTCAAGCGATAGTGACAGTGATATAATGACTATTGGCGAGAGTGATACAGAAGATGAAGATAGTAGTAGCAGCAGCAATAAAAACTAGAATTAAGTAGCAGCTGTAAGTAAACATCTATGGACTGGCTTGTTATCAATAGAACAAGCAACTTCGGTTTCTGTTCTTCCCTTTTGTGGTAGTAATGAATTAGCACTCCAGTACTTACCGATTGGCCTTTCTCCTCCACATTCAACCCATTTCTTGGCTCGCTCCGTGACAGCATCCAATTCTTTGACAGAATCAGTGAAAGGAATCGATCTGAAGCCTGCTTTTCTTGCAAGATTTCTCATATAAACAGAGACGTCCTCGCAGTTGGATTGAATCAACAATTTGCCATTATTCTCTGATAACATATTGTATATCTGCTTGACAAGATTCTCTGAAACCATAAAGTTATCATCTGCTGATGATGGAAGTTGTGAGTTGAATCCTCTTTTCGCAACTGAAGGAGACACTTCTTCATTCTCATATTGAAACTTGTACGGTGTAGGGAATTGTATCATGGACAGGGCTACATCACCAGGGTATGACTCACTAATGTGACGCAAGCAGTTCTCTGCCGAGCCTACAACAAAGTGCTCAGACGAGAAGCCCAATCGACGACATGCACCTCGTGCATATCCAATTGCAAGTCGACTTAGGTCTACACCAAGGAAGTTGTATCCCTTTGGGTTATCTATTTGTAGTTCACTATGATTGATACTTTGAGAGCTGGCTAGACCAAGTAATGAGACTCCCATGCCGCAGCCAATGTCGACAATCAAAGGACGTGAAGGATCCGTATACATTTCCGTCCAGTTATATTGATGATTTGAAGCACTGAAATCTTCTGTTGTATTGCCCTCTCTGGTATGTTCAAAATGCTGAGCCGCATTATATAGGAACTGCTTCTGCTTTCTCTGTCGTGAGGAGAATCTCCACAGTCCCAGCAGAGAACGATCAGAATGTAAACCAAATGAGCCATTTCTCAATTCTTGTATAATGTTTCTAAAGTCAAGACTACCCCAATCGATATCATTGGAGTTTATGTCGTAGTTTGTACGCTCTTTCATCTTGTATTCTAAGCAATCTGCTGCTGTTGTGTATAGTTGTTGTGTACCTATTATACTTGCCGCCATTCCAGCTCTTTCAACAATATGCAAGATATCTTTTGGTCGACAGCTCGTGTTCCTACCAAATCGGTCTAATTCCGTTCTCGCGATATCAAATAAATCACTGAACAAATCATCATCATCTATACCTGCCAAAGCAAACCACAGTATGGCATCTGCTGCTTTTCGACCATGCAGCTCCCCGACACCGACTGCTGCTCCAAGTAGAAAGTTACTTAGCATTTTTCTTTGTTTCAATACACGCAATCTATTATTTGTTCGAGATATCAATTCATTCATAGCATCTTGATTGATATCAACTCCTTTCTCAGATGATGATACAGCAAGTCCTAATGTAGCATGTGCTAATTGCAATACATTATCTTCCGTTTCATCATTATCAAGTAATGGATTGTTGATTGGTTCTAATTCCCAACTCGAACTACCACCATCAGATCGGGGATAATCAGTAACTAATACTTTGTATTGAATATCAGCATCTTCTTGTGGGATAGAGATGTCATGTTGAATTGTTTGTATTATTTGGCTTAGAGATATACTCACACGCAAATCATCTATTGATGTACGTATATTATCTGCTTTATCATAATCCCCATTCCATCTAGCCTCTGATCGTTTGTTTACAAGCTCGTTTATATGATCATATTCATCCTTTGATATAAGTTGAATCGGAGTTGTTATAATTTGTGATGATGGATCTGATGAATGCAATATATCATTATCATCTTTGATGGAACTATATAATTTATGATAGGCTTGTTGCACCCGACAGAAGCAGGTAAAGGCCGTAACAGTATGAATATTGGCCAATAATACAACAATAATAATAGCCATCAACATCATCTTTATCTCAACTCTGCGACTATCACTACTCTGACAACAGATCGAATATCATCGTTAGTATCCGTCTACTTTGAAATCGCTTAAGCGTACGATACGCTGTGACCCCGTCGTGGTCCACCTCATCAAAATCATAAAATAAAACAACCACGACAACCTACCCGTGCCGTGTAAATATCAAACAGCCCCGTCGGCATCTATTAGTACTCCCGTTCTCGTCATCACAACTCTTGTCTTTGGTCGGTTTTGTATTTACATAAAACAACACGGAATCAGATTTTTTTACACGATATCAAACAGCCAAATTATATCAAAGTATACACATACGCAATACCACTACCATGTCCTTTCCAGAAACACCCGGCATGCACCTGCAGCATTTAATTCTTGATACTAAAGCAGTGGCAACGAAAGAACAAAAAATCGCTTGCCTCAAGACATTACGTATCGTTGTTAAGAACCTTGCCGATCCGTCCAAGAATTCAGATCCAAAATATAGACAATTAAAACTTTCGAATGAGAAAGTTAAGGCAAAGATATCTCCTTGTCCCTCGGCAATTGATTATATGAAGGCAATCGGATTTGTAATTGTGAATGAAGATGGAGAAGAATACCTACGCATTGAAAGCTCCACAACAATCAATGTATCTCATATGAATTCCTCTTTATGTGAACTGAACAATGCTATTGATATGTTACAACCAAAGGAAACATTTATCGAAGAGAAGAAGACTCCCGAGGGCATCATTATTCCTCAAAATAGTTCACTCTCAACAGTTTCTGCTGGTGCAGCCTCCAGTAGTAGTGCAGCAACAACCGGCAAGATGTCGGAGAAACAAAAGGCAAGGCTGTTAATGGAAAAGAAGCGCGAAAGAGAGGCAAAGGAAGAAAAGGACGCAAGAAAGAAGACTGCCAATTTGATCAAGCAGGGTAAGTAGTATGCCGTTATCTGTTTCTTTTGCTCTTTATCTCTTGTTGACTAATACGTACACACTTGATTTCACTTTGTGTAGACAAATATGTCCGTGAGAATGATCCCAACTGGACTAGTAAACAATCTGCTGCTTGTGTAAAGAGTGGAAGTGGAATCAACACGTTTCGCGATAAGTTTGGAGAGAACTAAGTGTACATTGACAAGGGAAGGCTTTCAATTATAGACATTTGTACAAAAGAAGAATACAGGGATTGAATATAGACAAAGCATGAATACTTGGAAATCATATTACAGTATCCATCATGAACATAGCCCAACAGCAATTGATGGAATTTTCTGTTGGGATGATAGTTGTTTATTCAATGCACATATAAAACCTCCAGGATTTACATCAAAAGCTCAAATTATATAATTTGAGATATAGACTATATATAATGAACAGAGTATAGAGTCAGTGTTGTTGAAAAGAAAGTTGTGTATTTTTATAGTTAGTCCAATTTAGAGAGATAGTCTAATACTACTACTTATCCTCTCTATTGCACTTTTGCTTTGAAATCAAATCATTTTGTGCTCTGTTCTGGCGCATTTCATTCATGATTTCAGCTTATGAGTAGTTGCAATTCTTGTATGCTGGTACCATATTTCAATCAAGTATATTACTCACTTTTAGATGACATCTCACTTTGTTGATTCATTAGTTTGAGATGATGTCGGAGTTGATGTTTGAGAAGCAGCCTTCTTTGCAGCGGCTTTACGCTTTGCCTCTCTTCTAGTACCGCCATCTAATCCTGCAGTACAACCCATTAATAATGCTCTTTGTGATAGATTTGTATTTGCCTCACGCAATTGTCGTTCTTCTTCATGTAGCTCCTTCAATGTATTGATCATTGATGCACATTCATTTTTAATCTTCTCAAGCTCTACTGAGTTATTATTCCCTTCAGTACTACTACCACCGTCACCACTTGTATCCATATCATTTATAGTCATTATTAAGTGCTTCTTATATAATGTTGCGGCTGCCTACTATCTGTTATCGACGCACGGTAGTTGAATTGCCAGTAGTTGCAATCCATATGATGAGTACACACCACAACTGCAACTTTAGAAGTTGCATCGCCAAAAGACTTGTTTTCTTCTCATCAACTTTTACCAACTCATCATGGGCATTGCTACCAACTCATGGCACTTACATTGCAATGCATTGAGCAATGATACTACATCTGCTGCGATCAACTGAATCATATCAGTAGTCTTACTCACCATTTAGGTATTGCTACAAAGACACATATAATCTCTCTACCACCACGACACATACTCTTAGTCATCAGTTTTGTGCATATAATGCACACGAATCATTGCTCTCATAAATAATATCAAACAAATATATAGACGATAACATATCAACAAATACTCGACGATAAAACAATAAAAGACTTAAAGATAATGAATATCATCCTACAGATCGTGAATGTGCTGTTGCTTTTAGGTCTCGTCGTTCCAGCATTTTGCTTCTCTCCACATGTCTACCATCAACGAACAAGATCTTCTTCTTCTCCACTAGCATCATCCACAGAGACTGCATCATTATCACAAGTTGAGGAAGAAGCTAACGCCACTGACGATGAGGAGAATGTAGTAGTACGATCTCCACTTCGGATGCTTGGGCTATATCCGACAATACCATTGAGTTTCCCTAACCTTGCTACGTCATCACAGAGAGAACGAAATATCACTGGAGTATCTCTTGATTGGGTACCGTGTCTAATACAAATACAATAAACGCCGAGGTTGCAAAAGAGCTCTGTCTGGAGAAAGTTGGAGAGGCTCCAGGAGGAGTTGGTAGTGGAGGGGCTATAAATGGAGGTGATACCTTCTTGTTGGGTGACTGTGAGTTGGACATTAAGATAAATGATGCCAAGCCATTGGACGATGATAATACTGTTGCAGAAGATGATGAGCAATTTACTTTCATGAAGGAATTGACAGCTTCAGCACTGCCTATTGCGTCACCCGCTGCAGCAGGTTTGTTAGGCTTGGCCTTCTTCTATTGCTTCGAAGGAGGTGTCGAGTTCAATTTTGGTTTGAACAAACAGCAGACTCCCCCTTCTGTTTTATTTTATGCCAGTGACAAACACCTTGATGCAGATGAACTTACTCTGGTTCCATTTGAATCACTTCCAGAATCAATGCTCCCATCTGTAACTTTGATCATGAACGGCAAGGAGATACCAGCTTTATTCGATACAGGTAGTCCAATTACAGTCATTAATCAAGCAGCTGCCATTGAAGCTGGCATCGAGACAATCATCCCCTCAGATGTGGTAAATCCTGATAACAAATCAAAAGAAGGAAACTTCCTTTCAAAGATGGCATCCAACTTCAAATCGGCTAATGAGATTGCGAAAGCAACTCAATCTGGTGAAATATTGACAATTCAAGGCACGGATGGAAAGCCAACACGCCTTATAAAGACGAAAGAGCAACAGAATATACATATCAAAGCATCATCTTCCAGCAAGAAGCTATTGCCATCATCACAGATCTTTGTCGGAGAGATTCCGGGTTTGTCGGCATTAGGAGGAATAGGAGGCGATGCACCAGCAGCCATTCTAGGTATTGATATCTTATCTCGTTGCGACAGAATCATATTCAGAGCAAGGCAGAATGAAATATATCTGTAAGAAGGCGTAACTCAAATGTGTTTGTTAGGTTTAAGTTCAATAATTAATGTACATTAGATATACTTCACTTCTCCTCGATAGTAGACAACCAATAAGACTGATACAACTCGAATATAATCACAGCACTAACGACGAACATAGCGGCAATGAACACAAAGTATACCAATGTGGCAAATGATGAAGAAGTCTGTACTTTCGTCTTCTTACTTTTTGGCTTTGAAGGCAGAGCTTCCCTGATTGATGAAACTGATGATGAACTTTTAAGCCTTCTTCTGCTGTTAGAAGATGGACTTGATGATTTGTCTAACCCCTTTTTTGGAGAAGACAAGACTTTGTCCCAGACATCTTGATCACTACCGTCTCTCCTCTTTGGTGATATAGTTAGCGGAGATGGTCGAGTGGAACCTTTCGTCTCTTCTCCTTCTTTAAGTTTACTTGCCTTGTCTCCTGCTGCTTTCCCAACAGATTGATTGAACGACTTGTCATCATCATGAGCCAAAGACTCCTCGTCGTCATCTAATTCTAGTGCAGCTCCTTCCAGCTGAGATGCAACAGCAGCAACCCACTCAACGAGTTCACTATGCTCAATATCAAGATCTGTACTTTTATCTTCTTCATCAACATTTCCCTCCTCCCTTTCTACATCAACATCCAGACTCATACCTGGACGGAGGGTGACGCTCTTGGCTATTACACTCTGCATCTTGGACACTATTGACTTGATAGAATCATCAGAATTGCTTTCACTCCTTGCAATTGTAGTGAGTTTCTCTCCCACCTCAACACACCAGCTTTTGTATTCTGATATTGAACAATTGATTTTCATTCCTTCTGTGATAGTGTGTCGCATCTGTTGTTCCACTTTGGGAACAGTTGACCGAGCCGGGTGGAAACACAGGTCAAGAGATTTGGCCATTGACAAACTGGCCTTAACAATAGGAGTTTCTTCAAGGGTGCTAATATCGCTTTCTGACCTGGTAGTTGTCACAAAATCCATTCCTTCAAGTGATGAAGTACGTTCATTGACCGAGTCATCCTCAATCCCTGGAAAATTAATACTCAACTGATGCAATAACTTCTGTTCCTCTGTTTTACTGTACCCCTTCTTTCTCTTGATAGTAGCACAAGGGTCAATCCTTGCGTCTGCCATGAACGCCTTTTCTATTTCGGTCAGGCTCTTTCGTCGCTTAATCTTGCGAGTTATATCAGAGTGCTCATCAGCCGAGTAAAACATTTGTCTCAACCTAATCTCATTTAGACCAGCGCCTCCGTCTTCGCCTCTTCCATATCCATAAGATACAATGGCGCCGTCAAGATCATGTTCTTCTTTCATTACTTCATCTTCTTTCTCCTTCAATGTCTTCTTGACTTCTTCTGATTTTTTCCCCAGTAACTTAAGTTTTTCCTTCAGATGTTTCATTTCCTCATCAATCATATCCTTAGGACGTGGAATCACTCTAGGAATATTGGGCTTAACTTCTACTGCCCTCAATGTAACCTTCAACTCGACGCCCCAGTTCATAGTTTGAGAACACGGTTCTTGTATCAATGTAGCTGTAAGCTCACTGGGTTTAAGCGGGTCTTGAACCCTATCTTCCATACTTCGCTGAACCATTACTATTAACAGAATACACCTGTCAGTATAGAAGTATACACAAGGCAACAAGATACACATTGCACACTATCACATCACTCACCAGACGCAACTGATATCGGAAAGTTGGCTATAACATCATCATTATCTGGAAATGAAACGATTCTAATATCAATTACATCGTCCAATAGCAGAACATATGGTACTGGCTTGACAACAATGAACTCCTCTTCCTCAAGCGACTCATCCACTGACACATTGACATCTCTAGTATGTGCATCATCTTGATCAACTGCTAGATGGCTCGACTCGGTAGCAATACTTTGGCTTCCGATTGATTGATCATCATTACCAATAGACGAAGCTACAGACCCATCAATTGAATTCCCATCATCATCCTTCTTACGACTTCGTCGTCGGAACTTACCCCCTTTGAAGAGGTTCTTCACTTTATCTCTCTTTCTTGTTTTACGCTCTTTACTAGGTGACACTTGAGTCGTTGTCAACTCTTTATCATGTGGGATGGGGAGAAGCTTATTCCCATCTTCTAATAGCCCCTTTGTTCCCTTCACGACTTCTTTCGTACCCTTTTTGGTAGCATTCCAAGTTCCCTTGGACACCTTAGTTATACCTTTTGCCATTCCCTTTATTCCCAATTCCATACCATCTGCAAATTTACCTCCATAGTATTCCGCCTCAACCATTCCCTTGGTATATTGTGGTTTTAGTTTTGAAGGGGCAGATCCTTCTTCATCTGCATTTTGAACCCATAACGTAGCACCGATACACATCAAGCTCTCAGTGAGCTCCGTTTCTTCCAAGTCAGCATTCGATACATACTCAAATTGTCTAGAGTCTATAAGAGGGCAACCCTCCTTTGCTATTTTGCTCAACATTTTATCTCGTGCATCTCCCCAAATGATGTGCGGTGCCTCACATACTAGGGGCTGTGTACTTGCGCATCGTCGTTTACTCATGGACTTTCGTATTTCGAAACCAATCGAGTGATCAGGTACATTACATGCCAACTCGGGTAGATATCGTCCGTAATTAGCTGCACCATGTCTTCTCAAGAGGTCGAAGAAAGCTGGGCCTGTTTGCTTTGGGCCGACATATTGGTATTCTATATTGTCAAATAGATGTTCCTTCTTGTTATCCTTCCTCTTCTTGTCATGTCCACTCCCCTCATCTGTAGCAAAATCATCATGTTTTGTAAAATCCCAAGATCTACTACTCTCATTCCGTAATGTTTCAGCGCTTGACGATTCAAATGAATGTGGATTATCGCGATGTTTTGCCCTTGAAGACTTTTGAGTTGTTGATAATTTACTACTTGATACATTTGCATAATCTGACATGGACGATGGTGGTGATGGTATCTGTACATCATTTGTTGGCACAGCCGATGATACGACCAATCTACGATATCCTTTGGGCCGGTCAGCACATTCTTTATAATATCTTGCTACCTCTTCGGGATCAGATGAAGAGTATGGAGATAACATGTTGGCTACATCCCGTGGACTGTTATTGCCTTGACGGTTTGACGAATCATGTTTGAGTGATCCCGGTCTACGCAATGAAGTTGGTGAATTCGAAAATCGTTGTGCCGGAGAGAATGTCGACCGACGACCGTGTGCTGTTGGAGATGATGGTCGTTGATCAGTCTGTGACGATGGTACCGTATGATTTAATGCATAATGATGTTGTATAATCCCATCTCTCGATAGTCGAAATGCTTCGGCGGCTATAATTTCTTGTACTTCTGAATCATCATTATCAACACCCGTTTGTACTTTTTCTCCTCCATTATCCTTTTTATTACCAAGTCCAGCAAATGGTTTAACCTTTGGACTTAATGGATTCTTCCAATCACCCTTTTTACTACCAAAGTGCATTAATCCTGGAGGAGATGAGGATACTTGTTTCTTTTTCTTTCCAAATTTCCATCTCGAACTACTGTTCTGATTTCTATTAGCAATTGTTGCTCTACCCCCATTATCTAGACCAGGGTGCAAGAATGCAACATGATGTACACGAACTGATACCCTAACATGCATGGGACGTAACTTCTTGGATTTTGTTTGTGTTTCGATGTTAACATTATCATATGTCCACCCTACCAGCTTTGTCGTTCCTGAAGTGACATGAGTTGTTAAACTAGCTGTCTTATTTTCAATGTCAGTACCCAACTTTTGTGCTTGCTTATCTATATCAATTGGGAAGATATTATTATTAGTAGTACTAGGTGATATTACAGCCTGATCAGCCCATTTTATAGCATTACTAGGATTTTTGGTAGTAGTAGTTGCAAGTTGTGTATCTTTTGGAAATTGATCTTCTGCCTGAGCTATTGTGCTTGCTGAGACGCCACTATCTGACGGGATTGATGTATTAATGGACGATGGTTCTTCTTCTGTTCCCGGAAAATGCAAATCTCGAGCTAATGCCTCGTTTGATATACCTCCAGATTCTGTGAACTTCATCTTATGTGGCGAAGACATATCGATTGGATATGAAGAACTTTATCACCTAACTCTGGAGATAATGATTTTGGTATACCGTGACGATTATTTATCAATCGAAAGAGCGTTAAAAACTAATTTTGACTGTATTGTTGGTACACTGAACTGTTGTTTCGATACCAATTTCAATTCAAGTGAATGATGTTCATTAACAAATTTTGTAATTTTTGCTCTTATGTTCGTTTGGGTATATTTCTAAAAAGATCAATCGCAAACTCAATATTACCAAATCATATAACTATGGAATATCTCTTCTCTAAGTTCACCTACATGCATTTGAAACAAGGCTTGGAGCAGTGATTAGATCTATTGCCACATACAGTTAGTTCTATCGTATATTATCATTGAAATCCAAAATACCCAAATCACGGCATGGACAAGAATCACGGTATCCTTTATGAGAGCGAGACTCTCGCCATTCAGCTTCGATCGATTTGAAACAAGGACATATATACGTTAGGGAAATGTGTTGTGTTGTTTGTTGATCAAGTTCATCATACGTTACGTAGGTAGTGGTAATGTGTTAATGTTTGACTGCCGCCCAACTTCAGTTAATATCCCATTGTATGGATACACTACATAAGAAGAAATCATATATTGCATGGTTCTCTGATTATCAAAGCAAGCTTCCTTTACAGAAAGAGAAATCAAGTTACTTGTTAATTGTTGACTAAATTATATTATTACAAAGATGGTGGCCAACAATGGTGATGATCCGTACTTCTCTACTCTCGAGTCTATTATGAGGATAACTCTCGCTGGATTTGGCGGTGCTCTTGCTGGTTTATCATTTGCTAGAAGACGTGGTGGTAGTGCAATAGTTACAGCTGCCACAAGACAGGCTACATCATCAATAAAAAACAATGAAAAGTTATTAGGAGGTAAGAAGAGACTAAAGCAACAAACACAAATAATTAGATCGACACCTCCAACTACTACACCATATCAAGATAGAGAATTGCCAAACGCTTGGGCAATAGCATGTATGTCATTTGCGGGTGTAGTGGAAGTAACAAGAAAGCTTTCACCAACCACATTTGGTTGGGAACTTGCAAGAGAATTAAAAGTAGAAGGTACGCCTGAAACATTAGATTCATCTATAACACAAATATCAGATTATATAATTGGTGGAGCAATTGCTGGGGCACTATTCAAAGGATCAGCTGTTCGGACAAAGACTGGTACTCGTCTTGATGCTTCCATCATGGGCAACAATTTATCAACATCATCCAATAGTACTTTGAAAACAATTACAAGACCTCTCTCTGGTATATTGCCAGGCGCAACGTTAGGATTAGTAGCTGGGATATCAATGATTGCATTAGATCGTGCTCAGATTATGGTAGAAGAAAAGTTTGGCACTATAGAGGATAATGATAACGATGAGGTTCTAGTTGATAGTCAAGATGATGATACAACAATCATACCGCAGGATATAAAACAACTGACTAATGAAGAGTTGATGAAAGAAATAGAGAGGATAAAAAGTGGCAATATACCAACATCGCAAATAGATACATCTACTGCAGACAATATTGAAGTAATGGATGACGAACACAAACAAGTTCATGACTTGCTATATGGACTCGGATTTAGGAAAAACTCAGAAGAAGAAAGATAGATGTAACTTTCAACTTATCTTTTACTAACACAAAAAAGCTATTTACATGACCTGATACTGTGGTCCACCACCGCCTTCAGGTACAGTCCAATTAATATACTCTTGTGGCATCTTGATTGAACAGCACTTACAATGAATGCAGTTCTGAGCATTAATAACCAACTTCCCCTCGGGATACTCGTACACACCAGCAGGACAGAAGCGAGACTCGGGCGCAGCATATACTTGCAAACTAATGTTCTCGGGTACATTGGCAACATCTGCCTTTATTCTCAAGTGAGATGGCTGATCGTCTTCATGATATGTACCTGATCTTTGCAAGTTGGTTAGCAAATCAAATGTCAAAACTCCATCGGGTGCAGGATAGTTGATTGGTTCAAAGTTCTCTGCTGGTTTCGTTGCGGATGAATCAGTATGTGCACCTTTACCATGGCTGTCAACAGAAGAGGGCAATGTCCACGGTTCTTTACCCTTTGTGATATGAGCTGCAATACCAGTGTAGAGTAACCCTCCACCGACACCCCACTTTGAGAAAGCCTCATGACAATTGCGAACCTCCTTCAGCTCATCATATACCCACGACTTCTCCATATTCTCTGCATATTCTTTTACCTCCTTTGGTGATTCTTCATCATTTATTTCACCCATTGATGCAACAGTTTTCTCTTCAGCATCATCTCCACTAGTTAGTGAGTCATACACTGATTCAGCAGCAACAATACCACTTTGGATAGCACAATGACTACCCTTGATTTTGACTGCATTTAGAAAGCCAGCCGAGCAACCGAGCAACATACCACCAGGAAAGGTAAGCTTGGGTAGAGAATGATATCCTCCCTCATTCAAAACTCGAGCTCCATATTGAACACATGTACCACCCTCTAAGTGTGATTTGATTGCTGGATGTGTTTTCCATCGTTGGAACTCCTGATAGGGGTTGAGATATGGATTTTCATAGTCTAAACCCACAACCAATCCACATAATACCAAGTTTGGTTCCTGATGATATAAGAATGATCCTCCATACACTTTATCAGTCACCGAGCTTTGCAATGGATATCCTAATGTATGTTGTACAAATCCAGGCTTGAACTTGTCTTCTGGTACCTCCCATACTTCCTTTATTCCAAGACCATAATGCTGGACATCTGCTTTTGCTGCTTGTCTCAAGTTAAATTTTGATATAATTGCTTCTGAGCATGATCCTCGTGCACCTTCTGCAAAGAGTGTTTGACGTCCTAGTAACTCCACTCCACGTTCAAATGTATCTTTACATTCTCCATCCTTACCAATACCAACATCTTTGGTAGCAACACCCTTGACAGCTGCTGTACCTCCATCTGTCGTATATAATACCTCATCAGCAGCAAAACCAGGATAGATTTCAACACCCAATCCTTCAGCCATCTCACCAAGATAACGTGTTAACTTACTCAAACTAATAATGTAATTCCCATCATTATGTAACTGTGATGGAAGTAAGAAATTAGGAATCTGATAACTCCCCCCAGATTCTGTTAGTACCAAGAAGGCATCCTCTTTGACAGGTGTTGCATGTGAATCTTGTGATTCAAGTAATGCCTCTGTCCACTTTTGATTATCCCCATCTTCCTCTTCTTTATTATGTGAAAGTAACTCTTCTAATGCCTTGGGATCAAAGACATTACCACTTAGAATATGTGAACCAACCTCACTTCCTTTCTCGAGGATACAAACACTTAAATCTATACCCTTTGATACACATAATTGTTTAATACGTATAGCTGCTGATAATCCGGCTGGACCGCCACCAACGATGACAACATCATAGTGCATTGCTTCACGAGGAGGCTGATCAAGTGGAGATTCATCATATGTATCATCGCTCGAAAAAGTTCGTAAGAGTGTTGTGCTCTTATTTTGTAAATTGCTATATGGCGATTGTACAGCAGTTGAACGTGTTCTAATTCTTCTGGTGTCATGTGATATAGTTATACCATTACTAATAGTTGAGTAGGTAGACACTGCAGAAGTTCTGGCAATCTTATAATTTTGAGTTCTAAAAAATGTGGCTCCTTCAGTAAGCGACATTATGCCGCTCGACCTCTTGGATAATGATGCAATTCTTACACCACAACGTATCATGGTATTATTATTATAATATTCTTCTGATTGCCAAGTATGCTTTTAATGTCTATCAACCCGCCTATATCTAAACTAAAAAGTTGTCAATGATGATTGATATGATGGCACCTGGCACAAAAAAAAAAAATAGGATACCGAAGATCTGGTAGCGGTATCTTTTATGAGAGTATGTAAGTACACGCATGCATAGATACAGTAAAGCACCTCGAAGTATACCCCCCAGATTTTACTATACCCCCCCTCCTCAAGGTGAGCCTAGTGTATAATCTATACCCCCTTCCGGAGTTTACTGCGTACACTTACTAAGGAATCAGTTGTACCCCCCCTCCCAAATCTCAGCCTAGTCTAAATCCTTATACCCCAGGGGGGGTACACTTCGAGGTGACTTACTGTAGTGATTGTGATTCTCTCGTTATGTATGTAGAGTTGATAAGGTGGCGACAATGTATGCATCTATTGGCGTAGAAGAATGCAGTAATTAGGAGTTAGTTAGTACCAGAGGAAATTAAAGTTGCCTTTGTAGTATTTGAGTTAAGGTCATTATAATTATAAATTGTATTATTGTATTGTATCGATCATGAGCTTATCAACTACTACTACTGATACCAAAGAGGTATCAACATTAACTGGCTTGGTACATGTTGCCTCATTAACCAACAAAGAACTCTTTACTTCTGTGACTGCTGCAATATGCAAAAGCTTTAAGAACAAGAATAAGAAGGATGGCAATAATAAAAACAAGAAGAAAGAATGGCAGCCTATTGCAATCCAAGTTGCAATCGCTGCAGCGAAAGGAGAGGAAGGATATAGTTGTGCTAATGATTGGGTAAATCAGTTCAATATATTATCATCATCTTCTACTACAACTACCGACTATTCAGATACTTTGAATTTTGGTGATGCTCTCAAGACATTACCTGCCAGAGATTGCTATAAAAAGAGACTTGTTAATGCACTAGACGCTCTCAAATCAAACAATAATAATGATGCAAATCTATCTGTAAAGCAAGTTGTTGGATTAATCCGCGGTAGCTCATTTATAACAGCAACAGCAACTTCAAATCATGATACTGTCGATATAAACAAAAACAATACAACAGCAGATACAAGGAGTGAAGATGTATGTCAATTACAAGAACGTGCAATATCACAACTTGTAAAGGTAATGCCACAACTTGCTATAACGGAACCATGCGCTATATTCTATGCAGTACAGTTACCACTACTTCAAAAGTTGGATAAAGAAGCATTTGAATGGGGTGGTATTAATCTTGAATCGAGGTATGCAGAAGATGAATTTCAATCATTACTCAATCTTAAGTTTAGTGACCAAAAGAAGTCTAAATCAGAATCTACAGTACAGGCAGGTATAAAGAGGAAAATATCAGATATTGATGACCGAAATACACCAACAGTTTCTGGTATAATCTTATGTCTCTTAGAAGCAGCTCACTTGGCGAGAAATGGAGAAGTTCGATGTCAACATGGTGCAGTGATATATATTCAATCACAAGAAGATGAAGAGGAGGATATACAAACAACAATCATAGGCAGAGGATGGAATCACGACTTTATATTGGATCCATTGAAATCGAAAAAGAATAAGATCGTTCTTCACAGTGAAGTCCATGCAATAGCAGATGCCATTAAACATTATGGAGAAGACGAATGCTTCAATACACTATTTCCCCAGGCAACTATCATGATAGTAGAGCTCAATGCAGATTATACTTATGACACATGTCATCCTTGCCCAAAATGTGACCCAACCCTGCGAGCTGTTGGAATCTGTAATGTAATACACACTACACCAGACGGTAAAATTGCAGAGTTAGATCTCGGTGCATCAAATCATGATTTGCTGCGAAATGAGAACGTATACACTCCATTAACAGCGGCATTTGACGAGCTTTCGATATGCTGCACTCGATTGCAAAATGTATGTACTAATGCTAATGCGAAAAAGTAATAAAATCAGGGTACTATGTAATCTAACTTTATGAATCATCATTATTATTAATAAAACCTTCCCACGCTTGGTAAATCATAACCATAGCAAGAGTATCTAATTCACAGTAACGAAGGAGAGACTTCTCAATTGACTTCCGGTCTTCTTCTGATAAATCTAAGTTATTCTGCAAAGTATGGTATGCAGCAGCTGCTGCTCCTCCTTTCGTTATAGCATCAGTTGCCTCACCGTCACTTTGGTTCACCCCTGATAGTATATCGTATGGGTCTATAGCGCCGTTATCATCTGTTTGATACCACTGGAAGTTCCTGAAGTTAATACTATTATATGCTGGAGATCCATATATTGCCTTAAGATTATTAGATGCATTGATAGTTGGCTTAAGCAACCGTTTTATGGACGAACTACCTTCAGAACCATCAACATAATAGTATTTATGAGCAAGCTTACATAAATCGACAATACCAGTATCCAATATGTTTGTAAGTGATTCAATTTCTTCTGATGATAATTCTTTAGCTTCTGGAGACTTGAGCATTGATTTAAGTACTATAGTCTCATGTGGACTCCATTGAAAGATAGTTCCATCATTATCAGCCTTGCCAATTGAGTTGTAAAGAGCCTTTAGAAATGCAACGTTGGGAGATTTGCCAGTATCTTTCTCTGTATGAAGAAACTCTGATGCATGCACCACTTTATACTCTCCATTATCATTTGTTAGTGTGTGGTGACTAAACTGGAATCCAAACATCTCATATGGCGACATATTACTGTAGTAAGGTATTGCTGGAGAAAGAGTCTCGAAATCTATAAAGTGCAGTGGATATTTGAATGTTCCCATTATTTGCTTGAGTCTATTTCTTTTGATGATGTAACTGGGGTGGACATTTGTATCATTCTCGGTACTTCTTTTGATGGTTTCTACTTGATATAGTTGTCGTTGATTCCTTGTAATGGAGTGTCCTGATACTGACTTCTTATTAGCTCCACTATCAACTTGTACAGTATCATTCTCCAAGTCAAAATCTCGATCTGATAGAGCTGATAATGTGTATTTGTCCTCAGATAAGAATTGTTTGAGTGACTTTTGTGTATTACCATATAAATCGACAATCAAGGGAGTACTTTGTACCTCGTCTATAGACATTCCCGTTGCTTCTTGCCAACAAATATCAAATCCAGAGAATGTCTTTTCATCTAGATTCTTTACTCGATACTCACAAGAGGAACAGTGTGCTCCTATTGTGGGTGGAAATGACTCTAAACCAAAGTTGTCATTGTTGAGTTTTTCAGCCCAGTGATATGCAACAGTTTGTAATGTCTCTCCCTTCTTGCTACCAGGATATGAAACATCAGTTGATAATGCTTTCTCGACTAGTTCATCAACATTCAAAAGAGAAGCAATACTGTCATCGATTGATTGTATAGTCTCCTCCACTGTTGGTATTATATCTTCATCCATCTGATTGGTTCTGCTCTCACTACTTTGAATTGATTTCATAACCTTTGCTCGATCTGGCATCATTAGCCAAGACGATACATGAACATTTGGATATACTAATCTGCATAGCATCGTCTGAAAAGCAATATCTTGTATATATGGCAAGTATGCGGCGAGTATACCTCCCTTCTTCGTCATCATCTTTTCTTCTATTGTATATTTAGAGTTCCATGATTTTGATTTTACTTCTATAATTCTCAGTTCTGTCTTGGTTATTCCATCATCATTATTATCAGATACTGGTGTAACTACCTTATCGATTATATCGGGTCTAGCATAAAAGGATTCGTGTTGAATAACTCCTTCAAATAATGTAACTCTTTTATCGTTACTCTTGAACAAATAGTCGTGTGTTTGTTTGGAAAGATTTTCATTATCACCTTGTATTTCCACACCATGAGGGAAAAGTTGTTTACAATATTCACCGAATCTATCACCTTCATTTTTCAAATACTTCAATAATGGATCATCTGTATTACTTCTCGGATATAAGTTTGGATTAGTTGCATAGTCTAACTTTCTTGGGCATTTCTGGAAGATGCGCGTTATATCGATTTATGACGACAAAGAAAGATGATGGTACGTTGTACTTAGACGTATCTAAATTACCAGTACTTCACATTGAACACTTGAATTCAGATAAAACAACGTGAACTTACCAGTGCAGTTTTGATCAGCGACTTTGTCAGATATCGATGGCGGCTCATACCTACGATAATGTATCTTGTGGTAGATAAGGTAGGTATTTAGACTAAGGTATGGTATGTGCACCGAGAGTATCTAAATAACTCAATTTCAACCTAAAACTATAAAAATTTATTGATGAATCCATACAACCACTATACATAAGCGACAGATGCAACACATCAACAGCAATCAACACTACCTATATCGATACATATCCCTTATAAACTTATGAACCTGCCTACTACAAAGCTCAATCAAGTAGTGCCGCACTAGTGGAGCTATAGTATCCCAGGGGTTCATATCATACATACATAGTATTCAGGTTAACTTTTAAAATTATCGAACCACTCTCGTACTTCATATAATATAATACGGGGAAGCGGATTATAGTACATAACTTTCTTATTTCGATGCAAAAAGAACGCAAGCTTTTAAAGCTTTCAATAGTACACACAGTGTACATTGAAGAGATAGAGAAGGAAAGAAGAGAGAGAGTCAAGAGATACAGTATTGTTTTTCGTCATGTTTGGTTTATTTACGAGAAGGCTGGCGGTAGTCAGTTCAATCTCACCACCACCCATCAGATTGTGCAACCCAATAATAATTAACAACACACAACAATCATGTACAATGCCACAAATAACTATAAGACATGCAACTAAAAAAGCAGGAGGGTCATCAAATAATGGACGTGATAGTGCCGGTCGCCGTCTTGGTATAAAAGTATGGCCAGGTACGCTTGCAAAAGCTGGGAGTATAATTGTAAGACAGCGAGGGAAGAAGTTTTTAGTTGGTGATAATGTTGGCATGGGAAAAGATCATACGGTATTTGCTAAAGTCGCCGGAAGAGTTAAAATGGAAAGAAGTACAAAGAATAGAAAGAGAAATTATGTACATGTAGTGGTTGAAGAAGAAGGGGCTGGAAACCTGGCCAGTCTTTGATAATGTGATACATGTAAAATCAAATCAAAAGAACACATATTTGACGAGGTATTCTAAATTATATTCTATCAGATTATTTGATGGGTATTTGATTGGGTAGACATTTATAATATGGTCATCAAATATTAAAACCACTTTCTATTTATTTGACACAGTCTTTGAGTCACTTCACAAAACAAATCTCTATATGACATATAATTATTTGGGATCTAGAGGGCGTCCCTACATTTTATGATACATGGCACTCAGCCAAGACCTATCAACTAACATAATCTAACTACTCCTGAGTAGTACCTCCCCCGCCAGCTTCCATATCTGCTCGCATCTTCTTTGCTTGGCTAATCATCTCTTCTGCATCATCTTCATCCACTTCTTGTCCTTGAGCTTTAGCCATTGTAGTCATAACAGCAACCTCAGCTCGGGCTTTGATATCAGCAGAGTCTTTTACACTGTATTTCTCACCACCCCTGCTCTTACCAATAGTATAAAATTCTCCCCCAATAAGTTGGATGGCTTCGGCACGTTGAACTCGAACTGCCATAGGAACATCCGCATCCGTGAAAAGCTTTTTACATGCATGTTTAAGTGTGCGTGAAATATCGCGAATATTAATCGCCCAGGCAAGTTCGAGGAGTGCCGGTATTGTCTCCTCTAACTTTTGTGCAGCCATTTTAGCCTGCTCTTCATCCATTGCAGATGCCTCTCCTCCTCCTTCGCCATCCTTGTCGGCACTGCCTTCAATGGCCTCTGTTGCACGTTTCTCTTCTAGTGCCTTTTGAGCAGCCTCAACTTCTTTCATAGCCTTTCTACCTGTGGTTGCCGCATTGATTCCAGCTCCCATGAGCTTCCAGTTGTTTTGTGTATTCTTTCGTGTCTTCTTCCATCTTGCTGCATGTCCACCTACTCCTCCCATTGTGTTCTGAAATCCGAGGAACTCTTCGCCCTCGACTTGCAGTGCAAATCCAATAGTAACAAGGAAAGTAGCACCAAAGGAAGTATCTGCAATCTTGGCAGCTTCGCTGACTACAGATGCTTTGAACTTTTCTATATCATCCTCACCCTTGGCCTCTATATAAGGCACAATCTTTTCCCTCAAATTAAGCGCACACTTCACTTCTCGCTTTCGCTGCTTTAATATCATTTCATCATTACTTGTCTTTCCTGCTAAAATTCTTGCGGCATCTTCTTCTGTCATGCTTTCCATATCCATTGCTTGTTGTTGTTCCATCATATCTTTCATCATAGTATCAGCAGTGGTAGCAAGCCATAATTCTCCAACATAGGGCTCTACCAAATGTGATCCAAACATAACGGCAAAGAAGACGAGTGGATCAATCTCATTGGCAAGATTGGCATCAGCAGAATTTGTTTCTGGTTTTCCATTCTTATCATAATTGGCACGGGTTTGTTCGTTGGATAAAATTTGATAGGCATGACCCAACTCTTGAAATCTACCAGCTGCTTCTTCATCACCGGGGCATTTATCTGGATGACAACTCCTTGCCTTTTTGTAATATGCCTTCTTGATATCACCCGCTGATGCATTAGTAGACACACCCAATAGATCATAAAATTCTCGATCCTTTACCTTCTTTTCATTTATATCTGTCGTACCAGCAGCACCATCTCCACTTGTATTACCATCCTTCTCGGCTTTTAATGCCGCCTCTAATTGTTCAACCTCTTCTTTATCTTTATTCAAATAGTAGAATATCCATTCCCTCTTATCTTGATCCCATTGCATACCGGCCTTACTTGCATTGACTGCCTCAACACTATTGGCCACTCCGCGTCCTACTTGGTAGGCACCTACACAAATACCAGTAACGGGCAAGGCAACTGCAGAGGCAACTCCGGTTGCTAATCCACCAAAAAAACCTTTAACTCCTCCCTGATTAATGTAACCAATTCAATATGTTGTGATATCAGTATCAAATTATATAAATTTCAAACATAACATAAATTATATTATGCACATAAATATTGATAGTAAAAACTCACCTCTTGGGCACCAGCTATCGGTTGAGCAATAAGTGATGCCACACCGGCAACAGTACCTTTCGTAGCTGATTTAAGACCGGATGATATACCCGCCCATCCATCCTTTGGACGTCTCGTTGAGAATAGAGAGTTGAATACCTCAGAGGCCTGAGTAATATAATAAGAGTTAGTGCATAATATATTAAGGACCCATAATCATCAAGAAAACTCACCTCCTGTAAATCCTCATCCATTTCTTTCTGTTCTTCAGTCTTTGCAACTGGTTGGTCAGCAGTAGTTTGGACGGGCGCCACGGCATCTTGTCTAGATTCGGTCGAACTCGTATTCATTGTTATTTTTTTTTGGTGGTGCAGTGTTGTTAAGTATCTTATTCTATGCTCTTTCAAGCCACCCTTTTGACAATTAATTATGTATGTACTCGTATAATAATATATTTTTTGTCTTAATTGCATACGAATATTATATAATTGAAGTCCACGATAGACTGTGCCGTACCTACCTATCGTATGTTATTAAGTTGTGGATATGTCAATTTTCATAAAATGAAAACTCCTTCCAAGAATACCACCTCACCAAACAGATGAACGAATAAACAAGCAGCCTCGTTGTTGTGTTTATTATCTAATGGAGTGTGTCAGGGGTTCATATCAAAAATGGGGTGAAACGCCAGACAGACGATCTAGAATTTTCAAAATCAACTTGGCAAGAATTTGCCTACATTTTTTGACGATCAATCCTCCGACTTTGATATGAGTGTATCCATTGCAATAACCTCTAATAATCGCCGCCGATAAAGCCGCCGACGCTCCAGATGTACTATCGATGATGCCGAACACGATGGTGCAAAGAACGCCGGCATCGTGTACCCGCATCATCGTCGATCGGCGCCGACAACTAGTAGACGATGTTGTTGATGATGAAAATTGCAATAGGATACTGTCGTTGATAGTGTTATTATGTTATTATAGATATAGCCATAATCAATAATATTCTTGAAGCGTGATTATTTTAAATGAATTACAATAATAGATTGGCCTTCTTTTATTCGTCGCCATTTTCGTCGACCATATAAGAGAAATATAGGCGATATTACAAAGACGGAGAGTTTATCGTCCAGTTTTGTGCGAGCTAGCTAGCGTGACTTTCTTGCCAAGTTGAGGAGCTCAAAAGCTCAATTTTGTACGAGCGGTCTGTCTGGCGTTTCACCCCATTTTTGATATGAACCCCTG
>Ga0214480_100134_pt1 | contig 32957 bp, 28 predicted proteins | sample M1_20Mar14CPVII9_3_FD_165042 | JGI IMG/M metagenome (GOLD analysis project Ga0214480, IMG submission 165042) | Marine eukaryotic communities from Monterey Bay, California, United States - M1_20Mar14CPVII9sort6BwellE17 | ecosystem: Environmental > Aquatic > Marine > Unclassified | place: USA... | reverse complement strand
AAATTTAAGATACCCATCTGGTATCCTCTGATTTTTACACAGATAGATAGATAGACAAATAACACTATCCCCAAACCCCTTTGGAGTATTTCCCTAAAGTGAAAACTGACCAAGGACTCCAAGACCGAGGACGCCCCAGTAGTTGAAGAGAAGAAAGTAGTCGAAGAAAAGAAGGCCCCTTCACTCAAGAAGAGTCCGCCGGATTCCAAGGCTGGCAACGAGAAGAAGGTAAGATATGATTGAGAAGTTATGCACCGTCTTTTGTTATGCACCGTCTTTGGTGAATTTGATTGTACTCTTATATATGCACCTGGATATCACCTCACCACTATATACTCTTCTTCTTTTCATTATATTAATAATTATAGGGCGGTAAGAAGAGGACTTGGCAGTCGGCTGCTGGTGAGAAGAAGGTAAGATGATGGTAATGGTGAACTAAACATATTTTCTGAACAACTGACTTGGTGAATTTAATTGTATTCTTATACCCACCTGGATATTACCTCACCACTTTTTATACTTCTTCTTCTCTTTATTCTATTACTGCATATAGGACTACAAACATGCCAAGAAGGTGTCTATCGAGAGATCTACACCTGTACTTTCTACTTCCTCTGCCACTCCGATCACCAGAGCTGCCTGCCTCTTTCGTCTTTGCTCTCAAGCCACTATAGAGTACATGTCTACTTGTGATATCACTATGGGTGTTCTCCGTACAATACAAGATTGCTATGATACTTTGAACCCCATAAGTCAAAGCAGTATAAGGGATGAATTACAAAAGAAGCTTATGCAGTTGTTAGGTGATATGAATGTTCAAGTAGTGGTTCAAATTATGGCAGAAGTGAATCAATTTCGTGATCTTCTAGAGGAAGACTTGATCCGTGTCGCCGAATCCAACAAAGTAGAACAGCGGAAGCTTCGTAGTAGACAGTCTACTCTCCTCAATACAGCCGAGACTTCAAAGAAATTTAGCTGTAATGGCATGGCCGAGTCACCCCGTGAATCGCCTGGTAATAAGAAGAAAGGCAAGAAGAAGTCACTCGTTGTTTCCACTGAATCTGTCATGTCACCACCCTATGCATCTACTCCAACCGAAGAACTCCTTGGTATTTACCATGCTGCTGTTTTAATCAAGGATGGGATTAAGACTCTTGACCGTGGATTGGTTGATGAGCTCCGTGAACGTTCTCGCTCTGAACAGACAATGAGTGATGCCCACTTCGACCAATTCAAGCAAGCTACTATTGCCGGTCTAGTTGCTGCCGCAGTCCGTGGGGAAACGGGTGATATTACTCCTGCTCGTATGGAACCATATTGTGCCACGATTCGTTCTGCCAAGCGTGGACAAAGGTTTGATCTATTGATGCTACTCTGCCCAAAGAAGGTCAAGGTCAATGGAAAGGAAAAGTTGATCTCTTTGTGCCCTGGTGATGAGCTACCTTCCGATTTTGACCCCAAATCTTGTTCTACAACACGTGTACTCTTCGAAATGACCGACCATCTCAAGGAAGAAGAGTACATGACTGATGATGTTCGTGGAAATTGTCAATGTGATCATGGACGCTGTAAGAAGTGCACCAAGGATGAAGGAAGTTCCCGCGCTGAAGTCTACAATCGTTTTGCCCTCTTCTTCTATGTGACGGGAGGAGATATGAGTTTCTACAACCTCGGCGGAACATCTACTCTTATCAAGGAGAATCTTGTCTCCCAACTTGACAGGCATTACTTCAGTACAGTGTTTGAAAGTGGACAACATCTATCCTGTGCCACATACCTTGTCAAGTTCTATGGCACGTTCGAGAATGGAGCTACTTGTATGACTTCGTATTTGAAACACGTATGCGATATGTTGGGTATCCCTCAAGCATTTGCCATTATGATTGCCGATGATGATATCCCTATGATTGTTGATATGAATCAAATGGCTCACCACAAGCGTATTTGGGAAGGAGGATTGTCCATCGAGGAGAAGAAAGATATTGGGTCATGGGAGGCCAAGAATAAGGAGAGGATGAGCACCTTGAATAAGTTCTTCCACGAGACCACCAGAGACCACGGGGAAGAGCCGGTATCAACATCACGTGTTTCAACTCCCGAATTGAAAGAGTTTGTGCCAAGGTGGTATGAGGAAATGGTTCCTTGGTTCGTTCATAAGTATGGTACTAATCTACCCCCAATGGCTGATGTTACAATTCGCCAGGCCAATTGCTGGTTTAGCCATCTCGTGGGAGAAAAGACGAAACGAGAAGGCACGGGTGTTCATAATAAGAATCACCCAAAGCTAAAGGCTGAAGGTATGGATAACTTTGGACAACTCAGCAAGAAGAAGAAGACGGGGATAATGAATCCGGATCACCCAAAGCTACAGGCTGAAGGTGTCACCCATTTTAGTCAACTTTCAACGGCCCACAACAATAAAGGTATGAAGGTCAAGACTAACGCAACTGGCAGGAAGATGGTTGGGAATGACGGGAAAGGATCTGGAGGACAGAATGAGGATCCTCGTATGAAGGCAGCAGTGGAAGCCAAGTTGGCCACTCCTAGTCTCAATCCCTATCAAGCATTGGTTGCCGGTGGATTCGACTTCCTATTCCAAAATCCAGAGTTGAAGTTGAAGGATAATGGCGAGCCTGCTGGAGCGGTAAAAGATCGGGATGATAAAACTTACAAATATAGGAAGAAAAATTTATCACGGCACCTAAAGCAAATAGAGCAAAGGAAGAAAGCGAATGAGGAGGGCCGCAGTTATACCGTTAAAGGAGGTATTCAAGACATTGTTACTTCCAAGTCTACTGCTTCTTCCAAGACAACTGCTGTCAGAAGGGAGGGCAATCTCAAGAAGAAGACATCCCCTAAGAAGAAGGCTACTAGGTCCAAGTCAAGTGTTGGCACTTCATCCAATTCAGCTACCATGCTTGACTTACCCAAGAAGACGGCAGCTCCTGCTAAGAAGAAGGACACAAGTAAGAAGACAGCTCCCAAGAAGAAGGCTACTAGGTCCAAGTCAAATGTCGGAGCTGAATTACATGAATTGCCAAGGCAACCCAAGAAGAAGGGTTATTTTGGTGAATGGAACTGCAGGGGGGGTTAAGTTGTGATATGTGAGATATGGTGGTGACGAAATGAACGTCAAAATGGTGGATTCGGTGGACCAAGGAGATAGCTAAAACTCTAATTTTACTTTCGTATTACAACCTATAATACATGCTGAATATGAATATGAGTAGCACACTTTATCTCCGATGTAGTGTGTTAGAACGCCATTCATTCTCTGATTCTATCCTTTGTTGTACCTCTGTCATCACTCTATCTCTAACATCATCAAAGAAAGCATGCCCAAGCGCTTCTCTAGCTGTCCACCGTTGCTCATGATCGTATACTAGCAACCTATCTAACAAGTCAAGAGCCTCTGTACTAGGAATAGGAGTATCGGATGATAGGAAGGAAAGCCATGGTTTGCGTCTACTCATATCATTATTCAATAAGGACGCTGTGGCTACTTCCTCTGATGATGATGAGGATGATACAGAAGCTGAGCAATACTTGCCTATAGCTGCTCGAGACTTTGATGACAATCTCACATTACATTTTCGACAATAAGGAAGGAAATCTCTCGTGCCCAAGACAGATACAATCTTCCCCAATTGATCTTCATTATCCTTGCCTCTAAAGAATGGTTCGCGTCGAAACAACAATCCTGCTAACATACAACCCACAGACCATAGATCAATTGCATAGTCGTAATATCCAAAACCGATCAGTAATTCAGGGGATTTGTAATGTCGCGATGCTACTCGGACATTGTAGTCTTTGCCAGGAAGGTAAAAGTCAGCCAAGCCTAAATCAACCAATATTAATGGCGGTGGTGGCAATGGATGTAGCTGATATTGTTCTTGTTCATCTTTCTCTTCCTTCATACTGTCAAATCTATTAATTAAGCAATTTCTCGGTTTGACATCTCTATGGATGATACCTGCCGAGTGCAGACCGTCGAGTGCAATTAAAAGATGGCATAGATAATACTTCATTTCGGTTTCAGTGAGATAACTAGTATCTGCGTTGACACCCTTTTGAGCAGATATTCCATGACAAAACCATTGTGCCTTTTGACCTGCGTGTTCCAATACTAATGCAGGTAACTGCTGCTGTTGATGAGGTTGTATTCCAGAAGAAAGTTTATTGTTCTTCTTTGCTGGTATTGTTGATGATGACACTACAGAAGCTTTCTTTTTTTGCTTTTGCCGAATAATTTCAGCTGCATCAGTTATTGAGCCAATGTTATCTTGTTGCAACTTTTTTCCCTTTGTGTGATGCTGATTATGATGCCGACGCTGTTTCTTATTAGAAGGACTACTTTGTGTATGTTTTAGCTTCTTCTCTGCTAGCTTTGAATTACTACTACTATCATTATCCATTGAATCTGGAAGCACGATACCAACAAGCTAAGACAAGAAAACAAGAAAATAGGATGGAGTGTTGAGTGTTGCATAACAAAAAAGATACATATTATGATAACACAAAGAAATCAAATAAACTAACCCTAGCAAGATTTGGTAATGATATACAATGTGTAAGAACTAACAATTCCCTTCGAATCTTTCTTTCCGATACTGGCTTGAGACATTTAAGTACAACAAGTGATTGTATATCAATCACTTCATCTTCTTTATCGTTCCTTCTTTTGGGTATCTTTATTTTCTCTTCTATCTCTTCAGTTGTTTCACCACATAATTTGCCACCTCCCTTGACATTCAATATCTCTTGCTTATTCTCTTCCCTTATTATTGTGTTGCTACAACTATCATCCCATTGTATATCCACAGCTTCGAACACATCGGAAAACTTGCCAGCTCCCAGTCGGCGTATTAATTTGTATCTCGTATATGGACGACGCAATGCTGATGATTTGGATGGTAGATATCTAAAATCTATATATGATTCTGTACCAGTTATACTATTATCAACTACCATATCATCGGTAGTACTTTCATCATCATCAGAGGAAGCTTGAAATGATGACCATGTGATATCATCTCGTTCGTCATAAGTGTAATAAGATGGATGGTGATATAAGCAGCCGTGTGGATATGCCCTACTTCCATCTACTATTAGTGGAAGAGTGTATGCAAGTATTATATATGTAATGATAGGCGCTGGCATGGTGGTAGGCCGAGAATATATCATCTTCACTTTGCTAGCGAGAAAAAAACAAAAATGAGGTGGGATATATTTATTTAGCGATCAAACGATCAATCTATGCGCTTAGCAATGACAACAAAAAATGCTAGGGTATACCGACCTATTATTGCCAATACAATCTCATTCCTATCCTATTCCTTATATAATACATCCTATTGATACTACTAGTACTGTAATTGTAGCGACAGATTTGCAAAGTATCAAAATTGCAAAGAGGTAAGATGTCTTTTTGATAAGAAAAACAAGGTGCATGCACCTTAATTATATTATATACTTCACCATCTAACCTACTTATACCAAATTTAATAACATTACTACCAGCACAAAACCAAATCAAAGAAGAAGATATGGACTCCGAAACCATCGCCCGCATGATCGAGAAGGGTGAGATTAATGAGGATGATGTAATAATCCAAACTCAGCAGGACTTTGAATTACCAGCTGGATCATCTATATCAGATGTTTTCAAGGAGGCAAATCTTGTAACTCCTCGGTTGGCAGTGTTGAGGAAAGCGCATTTTCGATTTAGTACTCTATCAAAAATCACTTATAATTCATCCATGGACTTTGAACGATACTACCGAGAGTTATATGATGATATTCAAGAACATCATGACGTTTGGTTTGATAAGTTATATAATGTTGATAACCCAGATCCTACCCATGCTGAATTTTCTGTCGGGATATTAGGCACGCTATGTACTATATTAAGGCAACGTGGTGATCTTAAAGCTTGTTCTGAAGTAATGGTAACCTACATGGCTGTTCTCAAAAGATATCAAAAGATGACTGAAGGGTGTAACAGTCAAGCACAGATTGATTGTTGCGAACAGCTTACATACAAAGCTAATATAATCCGCATCAATTTGGGTGGACAATTGTTTGATAAAGACATGGCTGGTTCAGCTTTCAGGGAGGCCGTGGCATTTGAGAAGAAGGAGAAGAAACTTGGAAGATATGATTTAGATGGCCAAGATCCCGATATGGATGGTATTTTTGAGCAATTTATTGGTCATAATCGTTATGAGGAGGTAACTGATGACGAGATCTTAAAAATACTAGTGTACATGAATAAAATCATGTCGGGATCGGATGATGAGCCACAGCTAAAACTGAGAGTGTGTGGCTGCTGTGACAAGAAAGAGACGATGCATGGTGACTTTAAGAAGTGCTCTCGATGTCACGAACAGCCTTACTGCAGCAAGAAGTGTCAGGAGAGTTCGCGTTTGTGTTGTTTTATCATGTGTTATGGTGTGTTCAATAAAGTGTTGGTGATTTGAGTACTTCATTTGTCTTTCATATGATTGTCTTTGCAAACTGCTGTACTAACATAAGGTCCTTCATCTCTCTTTATCTTCATAAACCATGCTAACGCGCATCTTCCAGACAACAGATTGGAAGATTCATAAGCATCTATTGGCAGTAAAAACAATACCAATCTTGATTCAGATACTCTGCTTGGTTTAGCAAAGTTATTGGTGAAGAATCATACTGCTACCGTGGATATGAGGTCAGAGAAGAAGATTGTGTTGAGACAGAGACAAGATGCAACAGCAAATCTCGTCAAGAAGCTCAAGATGATGTTAACGAGAGAGTTTAAACAATACAACTCGAACACGACGGTCAATGACGCCGCTTCTGACCCAGCCTTCTGTGCTGCTCTCGCCGAGTTCTTTTCTCAACAAAAGGGGTATGAACTTTGGAAAGAACTATGTGTAGGATTTAAAGAGCATTTGGAAATAGAAAAGGTTGTGAAACGTGAGTTGAAATGCTTAACAGTCCCCGATTCGGTTATTCGGGATGTATGTCAAGAGATAGCTGGAAAAACACAAACACATATCGGTTTAACACTAGCCGATGGCAATACATCAGAAATGCTCGACATGGATAGGCATAATCGACTTGTTGATGGACTTGTTGCCCATACAAAAGAGTTCATTAGTGAGCACCTGGAATACGATTCTTATGAAGGTCTGAAAAAACTGGGGGGAAATGTAGATTATCTCACTGGAACGGGTGTCGTTATCGCGAAGTGGTCGGAGGGTGATGGGGAATGATTACTATCGTGATTAAGTGTTTTTGGTATGTTAAATGTTTCTGCAAAGATATAGTAGAGGAAAAAGGCTCAGTAATTTAAACAAGTCAAAGTATGAGCAGCTGAGCTCTCAAGATATACATGTTAAGCCTTGAAAGATTATCTTATGTCTCGTTCTCCCTTCATATGACTCAACAAGAAGGTAAATGCTCGACATTATTCCTAACAAGATAGTATAGCACATCATCGTTCCCACTCTTTACTGCCTTCGCTAATAGAACGCACAACTTCTCAACCTGCCCCTCTCTTGTGACCTTCCGAGCATTACAGATATTGAGATTTAGCCAATACATGTACTTTGGAATTCTAGCAAGACTGCTACTGTTGACACCGAGGTTGTTCAGATTCTCACATCGTTCTACCGTCTTGGCCCAATCTCTAATGTTCGGGTCTCGATTAACTGGTCCTATCTCCAAAGTCTGAATAGCTGAGTTGTTTCCTAATCGTTCTAAGGATTGACGAAAAGCTTTGTATACAACTGGTTCCGCGGGTACTCCCTGACAATCATCGAGGCGCACCTGTTTTATGGTTCTATTATGTTCAAGTCCATTAGCAATAAGTAGCTTTCCTTTAGTTGGCATTGGACTGTCATTGTAGCAACAAAACTCCTCGAGTGTTGTATTCTTCTTCAACATATCGCGAATGTACAAGGCTCCAGCTACGCTTATAACGTTTCCCCATAGCAAAAGGCGAGTGATCTTTGAGTTGTTCTCCATGAATTGACAAATGTAACGTATTCCAGTTGAGCTTAGACCGCAGTAACTCAAGTCCAAGTCACAAACTGTATCGGGCAACAGATATAAGTATTCTGCAATGCTATCAGAGAGGTTTCTATTACCAGCAAGAACAATCTTGAACACCTTTGTATCTTCCTCTGACGATGACTCCTCCTTACTATGGTTTGCTTTGGATCTTTCCTTAAGATGGATGAGTATCCAATATAGCTCAGTCGGTGATACGTCTTGAAACCCTAAGATTTAGTAATATAATGAGAGTTAGAAAGCAACATAAAACAATCTTATGCACTTCTGTCACAGGACACATACCTAATTGGAGAATACCACCAGAGATACACTTAGAATATCTCTCTATTATGACCGCTGGTACTGATGGTGGCTGCTTTAGTTGTTGTTGTGATAAAGAAGTAGTGCCATTTGTCGAAGGTGTTGCTTGAGAAGTAAACCTAGTATGTGGACTATTCGATCGAGACCGGTTAGGGGGGGTGATTCCTCCACAACTACGGAGAACACACCCATCGGCTAGCCTTTGTATGCCATTGATTAATTCGCTAATAATTGGTATATCCTCACGACTGCGCTCACGTCGATGCATTATTTCATCATCAGTATCACTAATGTCCATATCAGAGGCATCGTCGGCTGTTGACATGATTTGTATTGCAATTGATCAATATTAATGATATATTATCACACCGATCGATAATCATTGAATTGAACTCATAAGAGTGAATCACTATGTCTCAACTCTCTTTAAGTCTCGATCTAGCTCCTCGTCCATCTCTCCCCCTATACCCACTTCTAATCTATCGTGTGAGACATTATGTAAGTAGTGTAGTTGGCCGGCGCTTAGTAGTAGTAGCAAAAGACATGTAGGTAGTTGGTCGTTCGAGCTTCATTTGAGAAAGACGGTTGCATCGCCAATTATCAGGATTCAGAGTGAGATGAGGGGCATAATAGACGCGACATGACTGCTATCATTGCATCAATATTGCATGTAGTTTTAAGTTTGGCTCTAGTTTATTGTCTACTTGAACTGTCATCTAATTTAATATTTCTTTTGATACATACAAGTGGCCCAAGTATATCGTATTTGCAATGTGCGTATATCCAACTCATAAGACGCTGTGAGCTTCAGGATATGTTTCTTCGGCCTTCTACAACATACTCTCTACTATTGAAGATGTGTATACGTATAAAAGGCGTCATTCACGCTTTTCAGATAATAACAAAAAGATGAGTTGTCTTGTATGAAATGTTATCGCCCCTTTTTTTACTTCATTGTAGCCATGATACCTTCTGCCAATGAGGCTGCCAAGTTCTCTTCCTTTTCTCCAGGAGGATCATCTTCTGCTTCGCTAACATTGACAGCTTTAATTTCACCATTCACAACATGCATTGCGAATCGTTTACATCTCCCAGGTCCCAGGACTTCCACAGGGCCTGGATGTGTTAATTCCAAGTCTAGAGCACGTGTTAGTTTTGAGTTGGTATCTCCAAGGAAAGTGAGCATTGTTAGAGCCGTCTTTTGACTCTTTGCCCAGTTCATCATCACTGTAATGAGAGTAATATATTATTGTAAATGATAGATTCTTTGTAGGTTGTGGTATATAAACTGTACTTACCTGCACCATCGTTCACCGCTAATATAATAACTTCTTGGACCCCCTTAGCACGTAGAGCGTCTTGGTTCTCTACATAGTTGGGGATTTGTTTTGTAGATCATGTTGGAGTAAACGCCGCTGGGAGGCCAACAATGACTATATTCCTATCTTTGCAATAGTCTTTGATATTACTGTCATATAAAGAAGTGATGGGTTGATAGGTATAATGAGATATGAATATGTGCATTTGATAGCATGTTTACATCTACTCACATCTTCTCTGGTGGGAAATTCTCTAAACATTTGCAATGGTATAAACAAGCAAAGTTAAGGTGAGTGCAAGGTAAGCATAGCAATAGTGTTGTTGACATCTAATCTCAATCCATCACATCAACATCAAAAGATACAACATAACATCAGTACAAACTCTCACTGTGCAGTTCAATTCCACTTGGGATTTGAGAACCCACAGTGGCAAATGATCGAGATATGCTGAGGGCAGCTCGCCTTCCGATACTAATAGAGGTTGCTAGGCTAAACATAGTAGCGGGAATTATCATGAGTTGTGATGATGGCTGAATGAGGTGAATTGAAAAAAAAATAAGGTATGGTATCCTTGCCTAACTTTCGAGAAAAAGCCATTGGAAGACGACACAGACGCCCCCTACTCTCACTTGCCTATCAATATATCGTGGCAAAAGAGGTTCATAATATAACCATGAGGCACCTTATTGCAATACTTGTTCTACTATCCACTATTGGAAGGGCTAATGCCTGCTCTTGTCCTGATGGTAAGATATTGTTCATATGATATGTCTAATTTAATTTTTGTGTCGTCATTTATTTGGGGGGAGCAGTTTTTATGTATCTCTGTCACTCACCATATTACTATTTCTTATATATAACCTCTTATAGATTCATCAGGGATTGTTAATGGACTAGCAGCTATACCCGGAGGACAGACTTGCTCAGATATTGGTAACTTTGAAGCAGACTCCTTCCAATGCAGTCAAGTTCAAAACATTTGTTGTGGAGGAAATGAAGATGATACCGATGACTCTGCAACTGATGATGAAATTGAAGAAGAAGAAGAAGAAGTTGTAATACCTGCACAGCAGCAGCCAGCGGTTGTCATCCCAGCTTTTGCTCCATGCACCGTATGTTCTGGTGGTATTACCGTAGATGGATCAGTTTCCGCTGGGGGAGGGAATACATGTACTGATTTAATGGTTGATGCCCAATCAGTTGCTGATGGTAGTGAAGAGTGCAATGCAATGAAAAGTGCGGAGTCTAGGTGTTGCCCTCCACCCCCTGAAAATCCATGCACTGTCTGTTCTGGAGGTTTAACTGTAGATGGAAGTGTAAGCCTTGGTGGGGGTTTGACATGTGGTGGAATGATAATTGATGCTGCCAATACTGATGAAGTTAGTGATGCATGTACTCAGATGAAGAATGTTGAGAGTATTTGCTGCCCAGTTACTGCCGAGAATCGTGAGTAGGAATTAGAATGTATGGTGTGCATATGTTGTCATTTTACTTATATCTCATTTATTATTATCATATCATTTTTTTAGCATGCCCCGTTTGTGCCACTACTGGAATTACTGTAGTGGACACTGCAGATAATTATTGCACTAATGTATTCACGGAAGCATTGGCTATTGAAGAAGATACTGCAGCATGTGCATTACTAAAGGATGCCGAATCAACTTGTTGTCCTGTTATTGAAACACCATGCTCGGTATGTGCTGAAGGAATTACTGTCGACGCATCTCAGCCGGTAGATTCTCTTCCACAGGGGACAATTTGTGGTGATCTTGCTGCAAGTGCATTGCTAGTAGAGGATACTAGTGCTCAATGTACCGTGTTGAAGGGTGCCGAGGAAACGTGCTGCTCGCCTATTGTTCCTTGTACTTGTGAGTTTGGAATGCTGTTACAAACATACTTGTTTCCTCTTTCGTAAGCTATTTGTTTGGTAATGACTCACCTCGACCCTTTCCATTTCTGCCATAATTAGTTTGTGAGGGTGGATTTACGGTCGACACTGCCACTGTGACGGCAAGTGGAGGGGTAACGTGTGAAGCTATTCAGGAAGAGGCTCTTTCTGTTGATGTTGAGAGTGTTTCATGTACTGCAATTAAAAATGCTGAAGCCACTTGCTGCCCTCCTGTTGTTGATCCATGTACTGTTTGTCCTACCGGTGTTACAGCTGATGCAACTACTTTATCTGCAGGAGTCTCTTGTGCGAACATTGTGGCAGAGGCTTTACTTATTGAAACGTCTACTACGGCTTGTTCTCTATTGAAGGACTCCGAGGCCGTCTGTTGCCCCGCAGTTGTTGACCCATGTGCAGTTTGTGTTAACGGTATTACGGCTGATGATACAGTAACTTTAAGTGATGGGACTTCGTGTGCAGCTGCTGTGGAAAATGCTCTACTCGTTGAATCAACGACGGCTGCCTGTATTGTAAATAAAGAGGCTGAGGCGACTTGCTGTCCACCAGATGTTGTCAATCCATGTTTAGTATGCCCTGGTGGAATCAAAGTCGACAATACTACAACTCCAAGTGAAGGAGTTTCGTGTGAAGAAGTTGTAGCGGAGGCTAAACTTATTGAAACGGATAGTACGGTTTGTCCTGTAATGAAAGCGGCCGAAGCAACATGCTGTCCCGCAGTATTGAATCCCTGCTCAGTATGTGCCTCGGGGATTACTGCTGTTGGAACGACTGTTGTTGGAAACGGGAAAACCTGTGCCGATGTTCTCGTTGATGCGCCACTTCTTGAAGCAAATACTATTGCTTGTGCACTTATGAAGGATGCAGAACTGAGTTGCTGCCCAGTGCCGGCTGTGAATCCATGTGACGTCTGTGCAGGTGGTATTACAGTCGAGGCCACTACCAATATTGGACTGGGAAAGACATGTGGAGATCTACTTGCAGATGCTTTGAATGTGGAGTCAGTCAGTGACAAATGCGTCAACTTGAAGTCATTAGAAGCTACATGCTGCCCTGCTGTACCTACAATCGCGCCAAGTACTTCTCCTGCTGTCTCGTCTATATTGCCTACTATTGGAAATGCTACTATTGTTACATCAATGCCTGTGGCTTCTTCAACTATCGAAACAACATCTGCTCCATCGATTGGGAGTTCGAGTATTGCCGCTGCTACGACCACACCACCTACACAAGCTGGAGTTCCTACAGTGCCTATTACATCGGCTCCAGTAAAGAGTCTTGTAGTGGAAAGGGTAACGAGCAGTCCAGTTGCAAATTCTACGGATGAAATTGGAGTGGTCGAGCCTGCGCAGCTTCAGGATTATGAAGACAATTGTGCCACATGGGCCGCAGAGGGAGAGTGTATCGTGAACCCCACATACATGAACTCCGTCTGTGCTTTGTCTTGCTCAACTGTTGATGTTAATGCCTCCACAAGCTTGGCTGGGTCAGTATTCGCAGTGCTTGTTGGTATTATATCCTCGTTGTATATCATGATCGCTGTCTAAGAAGTGTTTGGTCCTTGTTTTGTGCGTTATCTGTAATCAGTGAGGTTTTGTTTGTAGTTGGTATTCAGAATAGAGAGTTTAATCATTCAGTGTAAAGATCAATATAGCATGTGTTTAACTGCAAGCTGGGAGTACTTCAATACAGCACTAGTTTAATAATCTAAAGTTAGATCAAATGAATCATATGCAACATATCCATTACACTTGAGAGGGTCTCAAAGAGCGTGAGTCTTCCTATCTATCTGTGCATAAGGATACCGCTATTCAATTTACCCGACTTGCAGCATGCTCTCTCTAGAGAGAACGGCGTTTATGATGCACACATTTTCAAAGAGCTGTTGTGAAGAGTAATATACTTGGAGTTGTCTAAATGGCCATTTAGATAGGTAGTAGGTCAGTAATGTAGCGAGGAGCCGCCTCACGCGTGGTATCCTAGATTTTCAAGGATAGGTGTGAGGTCAATACGTACACCTAGACCCATAAAACTAGAACCCCCTACCATTTTACATTCTCAGTAAATCTTTGCTTTCAAACGATTGATGCTCCAACCAATGCAATTACTCTCTATCTAATACTAAAGAGTTGTTAAATAAATCGAAGATGAGGCACCTTATTGCAGTTCTTACCCTCTCCGCTATCGCCGTCATAAATGGTCAACAATGCGAATGCCCAGAGAGTAAGTCTAATATATCTAATAATATGTTCAATATGTATTTCCGCATTGTTTATATATTCTTTATAAAGATTTACTTACTCATACTTATACCTTGTCGTCTAAACAATAATAAATTATTATAACAGACTCAGTAGGCATTCTTGTCGAGGATGCATCGATACCTGCTGGTGGAACATGCTCTGATATCGGTACTTATGATGTAGGTTCCCAATGGTAAGTAGAGAAGTTATGCATTGTTTTTCTATATTTACGTATTATAATTGTATATAGACTTCCTCATATTTATATTATGTTTATATCTTATCTCTATAGTGATACTATAATTGATATTTGCTGTGATGGTGGTGGAGAAGTTATTGATCCTGAGGAAGAAGAGGCTACAACTGAAGAAGGAGGAATAGATGAAGAAGAAGTTGTAGAAGAAGGGGAAGAAGATACTGAATTAACTCCCGAGATTTCCGATGTAACTCCTTGTCCTGTGTGCACTGGAGGTTTAACAGTGGATGGTTCAACAGGTGCAGGAGGAGGGAATACATGTGACGACCTCCTAGCTGATGCGCAACAGGTTGATGAAAGCTCGGATGAGTGCACAGCAATGAAGGGAGCAGAGTCTAGGTGTTGTCCTCCATCCCCTATGAATCCATGCTCAGTTTGCTCTGGAGGTTTAACAGTAGATGAAAGTGTTGGTCTTGGTGGAGGTAGAACATGTGGTGGATTATTAATTGATGCTTCCAATACGGAAGAGGATAGTGATGTGTGTACTCAAATGAAGAGTGTTGAGGAGACGTGCTGCCCTGCTCTTGTTGAAAATCGTGAGTACATAATATGGGTTTTGATGTGCATATTATTGTTGACGAATGGAGTTATCTCATGTTTGCTTGATGTCAATATTCGTTGTTTAGCATGTGCTGTTTGTGCCGGTGGAGTAACTGGAGAGGATGCTGAGGGTGTAGATTGTGAACAAGTGTTAGAAGAAGCGCTGCTTATTGAAGAAGATACCGATGCATGTTCGTTGGCAAAGGTAAGAAATCAGGTTATAATCTGTAAGAAGTGACAAAACATCATTAGTATGGAGCATTTTTTTCTATCGACTATATTCATATCTAACACACAAACTACTTTTCCTCTTTTAGGATGCTGAATCGATTTGCTGCCCTGCGGTCATTGAACAGCCCTGTGATTGTAAGTAGAAGCTGTGTTCAATGTTGTTGATAATATGTATATTGCTGTAACTCAATGCGATGTTTTATTTACATTTTAGTTTGTAGTGCTATTGGAATCGTTGTTGACGAAGATAGCCCGACTAGTGTAGAGGGATTTACTTGTTCAGATGTTGCCAGAGAGGCTCTACTTGTTGAAGCGGACAGTACCTCATGCCCTTTGTTTAAGGCAGAGGAAGCAATATGCTGTGCTTCTGCTGTGGTCGATCCCTGTTCAGTATGTGAATCTGGAATTACGGCTGATTTGTCTACAATTGTTGGAAATGAAAAAACTTGTGCCGATGTTATCGTTGATGCCGCTCTCCTTGAAGCTGACAGCCCGAGTTGTGCTCTTATGAAAGATACAGAGCTTAGTTGTTGTCCTGAGCCTGCTGAGATTCCATGTGCTGTATGTGTTAACGGACTTTCAGTTGAGGAATCTGTAGAGATTGGCAGTGGAAAGACATGCGGAGATCTCCTTTTGGATGCTATCAACACTGAAGAAGACAGTGATACTTGCACAATTATGAAGAATTTGGGAGGTAACACGTGTTGTCCATTGACTCCTACAATTACACCTGTTACTACAAATGCGCCTACGGTTACGCCTCCTGCTGTCTCGTCTATATTGCCTACTATTGGAAACACAGCAAATACTTTAACATGGGCTCCTACAGTTGTAATTGCTTCGTCTTCATCTATTCCAACTGTTGGAGTTGATACAGTGCCTGATACATCAGTTCCGGTGGCTTTAATCGATAATATCGCCGGGGCATTTACTGACAGTCCAGTGTCTGTCTCGACTGAGCTACCGGTACCTTCTACACTTGAAGATAACAATGAGAATTGCTCTGCGTGGGCAGCTGCAGGTGAATGTTTGGCAAATCCAGACTACATGAACTCCGTCTGTGCCTTGTCTTGCTCGACTGCTGGTGGTACCAGTGCCTCAACTTGCTTAACTTGTTCAAGATTTACTGGTTCCTTGCTGATTGCACTTGTTTATTTGGTTGGTCTTGCCTAAGAAGTTGTTGTGATTTGAAGTTAAATGTTGAAGATTTTATTGGTGTTGCGTTTCTCTAAAGTTAATGAGTTAAGTTTACATCAACTTAAAGGTAAAGATATACAAATTAGATGACATTTTCATCAAACTCTACTAGCCGTCATTCGCATCCAAGATATTTCCATCTCCTCTCCAACGACCGACGGAGATGATATTGTCACACCCTTCCCTTCAACTCCTTGGAAATCCAACAGGCGATGTCTACAACTCCAAAACCAAGTACCTGCAGTGATATGTTTCTGTGACAATATATAGTCAATCCATGTTTTTATTATTGGCATATGCTTTGATATTATTAATTCTTCTCTATCTATTGAAAGTCTTGACAGGATATACTTGCATCGTTCAGTGGCCAGTGCCTTGTTATCTTTCTCGAAATGATAGCCAGCTATTAGTCTTGGTACATACGGTATGGCTTATAGAGGATACCGGCCATATCTTACTTTGGCATTTGCTAATTGATGCATACTCGCACGCCTACCTAGCCAAGCTTAGAGGCCAACTAACCCCGCCTACATTCTTTGGGGGCATCAACCTCTACATAAATAATATATAAATAAATATGGCTACTGAAAATCCTGTTGTATTCTTTGATATCACGATAGGTGAGTAGGATACCAACGATAATTTATAATTGTGTCATTTGTGCACAGTCATGGCATGTTCTCGACACTTACCCCCCTATCTTGTCTGATGATGTTTGCACTTTACAGGTGGTTCTCCTAAAGGGAGAATAGAAATGGAATTGAATGCAGATGTTGTACCACTTACTGCAGAAAACTTTCGGTGTTTATGTACAGGGGAGAAAGGTGTTGGCAGATCTGGAAAGATCTTACATTTCAAAGGTTCAAGCTTTCATCGAGTTATCCCAAAATTTATGGTGAGTATACTGTTATCGTTAATTGAAATTGCTATGATGATGTGATTTATATGTATCTCATTATTATGTCTTACTTACTATCAACAGTGTCAAGGTGGGGATTTCACAAGAGGGAACGGAAGAGGAGGTGAAGTAAGTTTTTACTTTATCTTTGTATTGAGACGTTTGGTATTCGACAACATTCACTTACTAGAGTATACATCAATATATAGAGTATCTATGGAGAGAAATTTGAAGATGAAAACTTTAAGCTTAAACATACTGGACCAGGTGAGTTGAGATGTATCTTCATTTATATGACATGACAACTATTTCTAATAGGAGATTCTATGTTTTGATTAGGAATACTATCAATGGCTAATGCTGGGAAAGATACGAATGGATCTCAGGTATGTATATAAAGTATATATACTTTCTCATTTGTCGTGCAAACTAACCTGATATCAATGATATCCAAAACCATAGTTCTTTCTTTGTACTGCAGAAACGCCTTGGTTGGATGGTAAGTATATCATGTTTGGCTTTAAATCATGTGTATATCTCCTGTATGTACTTATAACTTACTGATGCTCTCTCTCTCTTCATCTTTCATTTTAAACAGGAAAGCATGTAGTGTTCGGGAAGGTTGTAAGTGGTATGGATGTAGTAGCAGCAGTCGAACAGGTTGGTAGTCAAGATGGTCGAACTCGAGTCCCTGTGGTAATTTCAGATTCGGGTCAACTAAGATGAATGATGTTTGCTTCATTAAATCAAAGTTGATCACTGAGGTTAATTCTTACACATTAAGAGTATAGACTTGTGGCTACCTTATGATTCAATTCTTTTTTATGTTTTATTAGCGTTTATCTAGAGTGGGTGAAGTGTGATGAGTGTTCATGTGAATGTGGGCATGTGACAGAAGTAACAGGAATGGGGTTGTTATTCCTATTCTTCCTCTTTTTTTCTGCAATATTCTTCTTCTTTTTTTTGGTATATCATGATGCTGGTAGTAGTGATGTCATGGGTGATCGTGAGTATGAGTGTCTAGAAAAGACGGATCTCGCACTCCGTGAGGAGAGACTACATGGTGATGTTGACATGACAGTGTGACTTGGTGAGGGTGCAACTCGTGCTCGGCCGCCGGTTCTTGGCGATGAAGCTACCATTATACGTCTACGAGTATGACCGGTCACGCTATCATAGCTACCCTGACGGGAATGTCGAGAGGATAGTCTTGAGGAAACAGATAAGTCATCGGCCTTGCTTGGATCAATTTGCATCCCCTTCACTGAGCTTGTTACACTTGATATGGTTGTCTGTGTGTTTTGATGCTGCTGCTGTTGGCCGTGGTGTGGGGGTAGTTGTCCTTGTTGTTGAGCGGCAACCTGTTGTTGTGCCTGCTGATGCTGTATATTCTCCTGGGGTAAATTATCTTGACCTAAACTACTCGTCAAAAGTCGTTTCAACTTGGGACGGGCCATAACAACATGCTCATCATCCTGACGAAGTCCAACATGTGTTGCAATAGCACGTAAGAATTGATCCCTAACACTAGAGGATATTAATCTTCTGTATCTTCGATCCTCCATGGAATTTAGAATAGCAGAGAAAGCCACCGCTGAGGGATTAATCTCAACAAAGGATGAATCACAAACGGATAACTCCGTGATATATCTTGAGAGGGCATATAAATCTTCCTTGGATGAATCACTAACTTGGGGAGGTAGTAGTAGTAATAGGTGAGATAGGAAGGACATACTCGTTGGGGGGTGGATATGCCAATTCAAGCTTGTCAATACACTCCATTCCATTTCCTCAATATGCTTTGGTCCAAACTGTCCTCGGCTTAAATTGGCAAGTGCTGGATATTTATTGATGAAAATAATATTAAGGATTAGTTAGTAATATAATATATAAATTGCGGAGGAACTTTGCATGTTCACCGCAGTTAATAACAGAAAAAAATGATATAAATATTTATATATGTACTCACTTGTCAATTTAATCTTCCGAACTTCATGAACCTTAATAGCAATATGCAACGTTGTTAAACTAGCCAACAACGCCGTACTACCATTACATCGATTACTCCGCGTGGCTAAGAATCGATCGAATAAACTCATACTCACAGCAACAACCTCACGTGATAAATCAAAATGATCTATAACATTGAATGACCAGTGACATATCTTCTCTCTCCATGCCGAATTTAATGGAGGTATTGTTTCATCTACTATACTGGAAGGTGCTTGTGGAAATGCACCCACCACTTTAGTATTATTATTGTTTTTATTATCAGGACGACGATAGGAATATAAAGTCCTCTCCTGGTGGCACATCATTGATAATCGATCAATGACACAGCCTCTTGTTAAATTCCCTATAATATCACCATTACCGGAATCGCCACCAATCCGAGCCTCATGATATTGAGAGTAGGAGCTGTTCATCATCATATTGTTTATAATTATTGGTTAACACAGGGCCGCTATTCCTCCATACATCCTCATATTATTACCAACCAAATGCCACAGCAATCGTCCACACAAATGAAAACACCTCATTTTGTTCTATGGTATCCTATCTCTGCCATTGCTTCTCAAGTGTCTGTCCACGTGTGAAAATAATTCAAATAACCCAGTAATTTGCTTCACATAGGTAAATGACGGAGGGCTGTTCTAAAAGTGGTATCTTTTCTCAAAGACTGAGAGTTTGTCGCATCGCATGGGGCTGATGAAAAATCTAATTGCATCTATCACTACTTACCTCAAAGCATCGTACTTACTTATATACTTCATCTACCTTCACTTATCACACGATCGATACATCATACGCTTGGGTATTGAGCAGGATTGTATTGCAATTAAAAATATTTAACTGAGGATACGATTGTGAGGATACCAGGGAACCAAGTGCTGCAATCGATACAATCAAAGCAATCACAATATCGATACAATCACAATAATAATTTGATAGAAGGGGCAGTAGCTTGGGTTATTTAGCGCAGAATTGCAATATCGATATCATTAGTACTATGCCGCCACATACACGACAAATTGAAAGTCTATCCGACTCATCTGATCGATCTGGCAATAATAATAGCAGTTCATTGATGAGTAACAATAGTGATAGTCTATCGGCATTACTCAATAGTTCATCGAACAACAACAATAGCTCATCCTTCAATAGTTCAATAGATTACAATTCAATGGCTAACAACGCTGAGTCTCGCAATATTCGTGATATTGAAAGTGACATCTTATCACAACAACCGGCTGTACAAACTAATAAGCCACAGCAGTCACGATTGTCAATGAAGAAATTGCAATCAAAAAATAGTAAGCCAGACCCAGATGGATGGGGAGAACAACGTCGTCAAACTGCAGATCAATCAACAGATGGTTCACTAGCCACTCAGGATACCAAAAAGTATTCAAATACAAAGGTCGCTACGATGAACAAGTATAAGAAGTTATATGAAACAATGTTAGCCGAGGCTGAACGTGATGGTATTAAAGCAGATGATAGTGAAGAAGGAGGGATTGTAAAACGATCAATAAGTACCGAACATAATACAAGCATTGCCGCCAAGAGTGTTTTTCATAATAGTATGGACCTAACTGCTAGCGGGACCAATGGTACAATGAATAGTACCCACAACACTACTTTATCGACACCACGTAAAGATGTTGATTTTGATAATATTAGTACTGAAGATTTCAAGGTTGAAGTGCCAACAACACCAATAGATACATTATTAGCTGACTCAATGATTGATGGATTACAAGCTGAGGAACTTGTACTTACTGACGAAGAACAAAAAGAAAAGACTGACGGAGATAATAATGATAAGTATACAATGAAGAATAGTGATGGTAGTATGGCGGCAATTGATACAATGTCGCCGCTTGAGTTGGAGTTGTTTGATGCCAAGAAGTTGATTCAAAAAGATGAGCCTACAACAAAGAAGAAGTCGACTAATGATAATGAAAAGAAGAGGACAAAGAAGAAGAAGTCTTCGGATAGACATAAGAGTAAAAGTAGTGGAGATGTCTGTGATAGTAAAAGTCGCTCATCATCAAGAGGAAGAGGTTTACAACGTCAATCATCCCAATCGTCAATAGGTGAAGCCTCTCACAAATCAAGTCGTAGTACAAAAAGTACTCGTAGCATAAAGAGTAATCGAAGTTCTCGAAGCCGTTCGAGGAGCAGTAGGGGCGCATCAAGCCGTAGTCGTAGCAGAAGCCAAAGCAGCAGGTCAATCATTAACCATCTAGAAGAGGAGAATACAAAGCGCAAAGATTTACTGGAAGATACCAAGAAACAAACTCAAAAGAAGACAGTCTTTACGAAACTCAAAAAGATGGCAAATACACTAAAAGAAACAATAAACGAACTAAGTGGAGGTGTGCACAAGTATAAACTTGGTGAAATGGCAAGGTATAAGGTTATTAAAGTTCCTAGGAAGTGTAAGAAACTATTTGACGAGGATACTCGTACTGTGGAAGGTAAGAGTTATCCATGTAATCTTTCTAATGTTCGTATGATATAACTCCTCTCACATATTTGTACTCGTCACTTCAACAGTGGAGATTATAGCAGTACATGTTGATGCAGTCATGGAACATCCATACTATACGATTAGGCTTCCCGATGGCCAGGCTAAACAGACTAGTTGGGATAATTTGATGACACTTTCCCAATACAAGAAGATTAAGGCCGCTGGAGATCATACTACTAGTAGTCAACAGCCTGATGAGAAGGAGGGATCTCGTAGTAGAAGTCTACTTCGCAGTATTTCTTCAAGAAGTCTATCAAGGGGTAGAAGCTTCTCCACTGATGCAAGAAAGGATCAACAAGATATTGATGACCGCTCAAAGAGTAGTAGAAGCCGAGGTGGGAGCAAGCCACGTCAACGATCTGTGTCTCGGTCCAAGGATTGTGATGATCGTTCCTTATGTTCCAACAAGTCCTCTCGAAGCAAGTCAAATAATAGTAGACGCAAGTCTAGACCACGGAGTCCTAGTCCAGGCAAGAAAGGTAATCAGAAAGGAGATCAGGTAGATGAAGATGATGCTCGTACTCAAATTACGAGAAAGCAGCACAACTTGTCAAGTTCAAGGATTTAAAGAAGTTTAGATTATGTGTGTTAGGTAGTATCATTAGTACTCATGTTGAGTATTTATAGAGTGTTAAGCTAGAGACTCGATAGTAGTGAGACCACCTTAATATGAATGAGTGTGCATTGCCTTGTTATACATTGATAGCCAAACAGTATATTTAGAAAGGCACTAGATGTCATCTAGTCAATCATATCTCTATTCAATACAAATCTATCTATTCAGCCAAATGTAGACTTGCCCTACTTGGCATTTGATCTCCATTTTCTCCACACTCTTTGGATGAGTTGAACTGATCGTTCTATCTTTAGCATGAGTCGTAACTCCTCCATACGTTCTCGAACATCAGCACCGCTCACTGGCGATGCTGTAGTAGCTATCCTCATGATACTATGAGTCCTATCCATTCTATACGCAAGTAATCCAAATGATATTCGTGCAAAAAACTGTTGAACTCGGGCTCCAATTTGATGAAACATTACCGTCATGGAAACAAAGCGTTGCAAGCTTGCAATTCTACTTTCATATAACTCCATTGCAAAATGCTGACTTTGACTCATGGCCATCGAGTTCACTCCTGGTTGGCTATGATTTCGAATCTCTTCTCCGAAATACTTCTCTTTGCTAGCTTGGAGTTGAACTAAACCTCGACTGTCTCTGTTCTTGGTACTTAGCTCTGCAAGTAGGTTTGGTAACTGGCTTACCTTCATGAACTCGTCGAAGGAGAGAGTCCCATTGTCATCAGTATCTGCCTCATAAAATAATCTCGTTAGATGATCCTTTGATATGTTATTATCAATCTTCTGATAGGCGTTGACAAACTCTTGAAGTGATACGACACCATCACCATCAATATCGATTTCATTGTACACTCTCCTAGTATTTTCAACGCCTTGTCGATCCTTGATCATGGAACTAATTACATTTGATACACGAGCCGCTTGATCAACATCTTTACTCTGTGATCTCTTTTTTCTAGCATCACGTTCAAGATTGACATAAGCCCCTAAAAGAGACGCGGATGATCTTGTTGTCTTGGCTTGTCTTGATCGAGAAAGAGAGAGTTCAAGAAATGATGAGCTACCATCTCCTCCTCTAAATCTAACCGTCTCCATTATGTAGGATGCAGTTTTAGAGAGACTGATTCGTTTCTGTTGCCTTTCCTTCTCCTCTTTGAGCTTTTCTTTCCTTTGACGTACCAAATCTTCCTGATGGTCGATGTTGTCTAATATCTTTTCTGATAGAAACATAGGGCGATGACTCTTGAGGTAGATTGCTTTGTGTGATAGTGGAAGCTTACTTCTATTGTGACCTATGGTAATTGACTCGCAACAAGTTCCGTTCAGACTTTGAATTGAGCTTGCTTGATTGACTGATAAACAAGTTGATGCTTCAAGACTGGTAAGGGCTGGAAGACGTCCGTCTGGTCTACCAACTACTAGGAGAGTACCTCTTACAACTCTGTGAGTGTGACGATGGACAAGATGGTCGCTAGGATTGCCACTCAACACGTTTAGGCCAGCGATACTGTAGGAAACGGCGAATATCTTGCTAAGGAATGCTTCTGCTGCTTGTGCTACCCATGGGCAATCTCCAATGACTACCGTTCGGCCAACCATACGATGACGTAAGTTGCGGCCTTGTATAATTCTGAGTATGAATACATTGAGTTGAGGGAGCCAGAAATATATGCAACTGTCAAGGAAACGGAGAAGATAGAACAACTGGTCACCAGGTTCCGAGTCTTCTCTGAGGCCGCAAGCATATGCAATGCCTGATACTAATGGGTATCCGCTAACAACAGTCACAAAGATGTAGACAAAGGACATGATATACGCCTTGACATTCTCAAGGATATGATCTGACCATAGATTGCCTGCTGCTCGAAGTTCATCTTCGGTCTTAGATCTTTTCTTATGAATCTCATCTCCATGTCTATCGACCCCAACTATTTCTTCCAAAGCTTTGATACCTGTACAGATGGACAAGAGAGTATCGTTAGATTCGTTAAGTACAAACACATTATGATACAACTTTACTACTCACCTTCTTGGTTACATCTTTCTAGAATTTGCAAGTCTCGCTCTCGTACAACTGCTCCTGCTGCCTTGCTATATGCAGGGTTACTAATGATGGTGATAGCTATGTGTCCATAAATATTAGTCAACAGCTGGTGTGTTGCAGCTACACTGACGCTACATGGCTCGGCAGGACGGACTCCAACTTCAGTCGAGAAGATTCGAGAGGATAACAAATCATCACTATACATTGCACGGAGCTGTTTCCCGACTTGAGTGTCCCACTCCGAAGTGACAGCAAAGATAGAAGACGAGAAAGATTGCAATAGATTTGAGCAAGCCAATGGTGCGAACGTGCCTCCACTATGACTCACAATAATAACAATTGGGTCCTTAAGGTCAAGTGTCTTTGCTGAGTCCGGAAATCCAGTGCAGGGCATTGCAAGCTCCTGTCCAAACAGTCCAAGAAGTTTGTTACTGCTCACTGACTTTACGAACAACTGTGGAAAGGACTTCTGCAAATCCGAGCAAAACTGTTCTGCAACCCATAGACTAACCTCACATCCGGTTACTAAAATATCAACAGTGTTGCCATGACACTTGATATTACCATCCACATGAGCTCTCATCCTCGTTTGAATACAACGGGCAAGATTCCATGCTGTCATTCTATTCAATCCGACTGAGCGCCAATCGTTTTGTATGTCAGCGCATATACGAGGAATATCTTGAATGTCATTTAGCACAAGGTCTGTTGAGTCTTTCGACAAAGGCTTTATAAACTCGTTATTTTCAAGTAGAGTCAGTCTTTTAGATAGTGGCTTGAAGGTATCACTCTGCTGTAGTAGAACCGCATTGACACAGTTGTTCATAAGCTTATTAACCATGAGATTGTGATTGGGCGGTGATACTGCTGGTTCGCTGTCTCCTGCAAATCCCCAGTCTAATAAACAAATCTCACCGCCTAGATCATCTAAATCTAGTCTCGTTGCATTATCTACTTCTCGAGTGATGCCTTGTACTATGTCGCCACCGGGGTTGTCATAATTAAGCCCAGCTTTGACAGCGGCTTGTTCGGAACCATAACAGATCAAACCCTTCTTTGGATAGAAAGCAATGGATAGAGTCTGACCTCTTGCAGCAAAGCACGTTTGTCTATGTGCATCTAGTGATGATGCAACCATAAGCCCAAAGGATCCTTTTGCATCATGTAGGAATAGTCGTGTTGAATGGAGTAAATCGTTGTCAAAGAAGGCGTCAACTACCGCCTGTACAAAGTTGACTAAGTCTGTGTCTTCCTCGTCTGATGAAATAAACTTTCCAAGTCTTCCAATTGCAGTGCATTTTTTACCTCGAGATGACTCGCCCAACACATTTGTCTTTTTGCTAGTTGGTAGAACTTCTAGATTGGTGCGGAGTGACTTAACAACAGTGCCAACCAGTTCAGCACGCTTCTCTTTACATGAGCTGATATATTCCAGCCCATTCACACTCTTGCTCTCACACTCATTAATCTCAAGCTGCTCATCCAATGCATTCTCAAATTTCTTAGCAATCTCTTCATACTCCTCCATAGAAGGATAAGAGACAGCTGGATCTTCCTCGACCTTGCTTGATGATAGTGTTAAACATAGGGCATATCGAACACTAAGAGCAAATGATCCTTGAGTCCTAAGCAAGTCTATGACTCCAGCAATGGCAGCGGAATCTACAGTTGCCGCCATACATGTATCGAGTACCTTTTCCAGCCATTGCTGTACAACTTCGACGTCGTAGTACTTTCCATTCACTTTGAAGAACTCAAAATCTCCGTTATGTGTAATGTAATTCTCAACTCCAATACGCCGAGGTCTACAAGACGACATGGATGTAAAAGTGTATACATTAAGCATCTTCCGTTCACTCCATCTATGAGGATGGGTACCATCATAGGAGGCTTTACTACTGGTAGCAAATCTATAATGGAGATAGAAGTATGAGCCTTGTCACTGCCAAAGATTATAGAAGTGCAAATAGTAAGGCTTACCTCGTATGCCCAAAGAATCCACGGACAAGCTTTCCTCCCCCGTTATTGATATTGTATTCCGACTTGTTATATCCACGTAGATTGCCTGTGAGTCTTTCGGTATTATCTTTGACAACCTTGTCTCGAACACGTTTCGATAAGTCAGATCGTTTTGCATTCACAACTCGTGATCGTACTCCGTGAAGTGGTGGTGGAGTAGATGAAGAAGATGGATGTTTCTTTGAATAACAATCTGGTTCAAAGGTAACTACACCTCCCGATTGTGCACCTCGCATCATTGTAACATTAACCATCTTCTCCAACACATCTAGAGCAGTACGTCCCCCATCTATTGATAACCAAGAGGGATTGAGTAATAGTATACCAAAGTTACCACAGAAAGAAATGATTGAATCATTTTGCGTGACGGTGTGCATTGGTGTCAACTGTAATAAATCTGTAACGATAGCCTCAAAGGCTGTAATATAGGCAACCATTGCAATATTACCAAGAATACTACTACCCTTGTCATTATTATCGTTTTTAGTAGTCCTTCTATAATAATTGTGTAGTAAATGACAAACGATTGCCAACAGTACACTAAATATCCATCCTGCATGTCTAATGATATCATGATGTTCTTCTGATGATAGCTGTATGACTGAGTATCGACCAAACACAGCCTGCAATATTATTGACACTCCGAACTCTCGTAATTGACTATAATATAATGATGCAACTGATATGTGAGCAGCTTCATGTAGAACACCACATATTATGTATACTATAAGAATGAAGAGGGTATTATGCTGATTTGTCATGATATTGGTCGGATGATTTCATTTATGAGGAGTATTATATCATTGTTGACATCATCGAGAGAGTTCTTCTAGCAAAGCATGCCATCGGCCATCATCTGGTTGTTTATTCGCCAAATTGATAATGGTGCTTTATTTGCCGTGAGTTGATCAGTAGCGGTAAATTATATGGAGAGTTGCAAATAGTTGTGATACCAACATGAATACTACATCATCAATGACATCCGTAGTGTATGTTCAAAAACAACACGCCAAACAAGTAAAGACTTTACTTGACAAACTTCATCTCTTGGACAAGCGATATCGTATGATACCGGTGTCGTCTTCTACATCATCTACAACTACAGATAATAATACTCAAAACGATGATGATATAAAAGATTGTATTGCAATACCAGTAAAATGTATAGATTTTATGAAGAATGATAATAATGATGATAACTTGGTAGATATACAAAAAACGATTGTTAGATACGGAGTGCATGATTGTCCATATAGTACAGCTATGCTTGGTAATAACAATAAGAATATGATGCAGAAGAACAATAAGTCATCAACAGAATCATCATCATCAGTATCACCGCTAACACATCTTCAATATGCATTAGTGGAAACATTAACATCATTAAGCTCTGGAGAAGATACGAACGCAGAAGAACGGGTAAGGAACCTTAGTAAACGAACCTGCCCAACAAAGTTGGAAGTTATTGGAGATGATCGCACATTAGTTATACCAAGATTTGCCGTATATGTGGATAATAATCCTAATGACGAGTTGTATAAGCTGTTATACCCCACTATCAAATTGATGGCGAAAAACGAAGAAGGTTTATTAAATGCCAATAATGAAAGAAAATACATGTTCAGTATACAATCACATTTGTGGGAAGTCCTAGCATCCATATACAATACACAAAGAATTGTCAGAAGAGGAGATATTTCTCCAGACAGTGGGGTTAGGGAGAGTGGTCATCGGATATTATATCCAACAAAATCAATATCTAGTCAACAGATGGACGGGTGTGATGAACATATAGATTCATGCAACGAAGGTTATATTCCAACAGATACTGGTCCAAGTTCGCCTGGTTGGATTACTGTAACAGAACATTCAATCCATCAATCGTTTGATATAACACGTGTCATGTTCTCTAGAGGAAATGTCACCGAGAAGAAACGATTTGCTTCCTTAGTCCAAACAGATGAAAATGTATTAGACATGTATGCTGGTATAGGTTATTACACATTGCCTGCTTTGATACATGGTAAGGCTAAACATGTCACGGCATGTGAGTGGAATGAGCATGCCTTATTTGCATTGAGATATAATTTGAAGGCAAATGGGGTTGAAGATGATAGATTTACAATACTTGAGGGAGATTGTCGAGTAAGTTTGAAGAGATTGCTTGATGATAACTATACAACACAAATTCGCCAGTTTGATCGAATAAGTTTAGGTTTGCTTCCTAGCTGTGAAGGTGGATGGTCATTAGCTATATCTTGTCTCAATTTGGTTAAAGGTAGTTGGCTGCATGTGCATGCGAACGTTCCCACCTCAGAAAAACAAAGATGGACACATTGGCTATGTCGATCTCTTTCCAACTTGGCCGTCAACAGTAATGGCAATAACTGGATAGCAGTGTGTACACATGTTGAAAAGGTGAAGTCATTTGCACCAAAAGTCGATCATGTTGTTGCTGATGTATTCGTTGGACCTTGTGATTCATCCAAAGTACCTTCATTGACTAATGAAAGAAGCTGTTTAGAAACGGGAGTGCTCGATTCAATGGGAGAGTTTACTTTGACGCCTCTGGATACTCCTGTCCCATCTTGTGCCCTAAATAAAGACGGCGTACTTCATCAGAATTGGATGGGAGTAGTTGACACTTAAATCTGACTTAATTTACTTCCTTCTCATCTTCCTCCTTGTGTTCTTCCTCTTTTGAATTTGTAGATGGTTTGGCATCTTCTGCATTCTTCTCGTCTGCTTTCTCGCCCTTGGTAACCCCATGATACAGGTCAAATTCCTCCTTGCTCATCCTATCAAATGTCATTACCATTTCACAATGATTTGTCAATGGGAACATATCAACTGGTTGCGACTTTGTGATCTTAAATGGCCGTCCTGGATACTTCTTAGTAGGCGGACTACATAGCATACCAGCATCACGAGTGAGCGTTGCAGTTGGATTGCAAGATACATATACCAAACGTTGTATCTTCTCGTTTGCCTTCAAAGTTTTTATCACATTTCCATGAAGTCCATCTCTTGCCGGGTCTACCACGGCAACAATTGGTATATTTTTTGGCAGCTCATGCGTAGCTGATGGAAGCTCCTTCTCTGCGGGACCGGCAATAAACTTTGTTGTTGCTTCGTCTGTATAGCCATTCTTTGTAGCATTAATCTTGGCATCTTGAATGGCTGGTTTGGATATATCAACGCCTACTAATTTGCCAACGACGCCCTCCTTCAACATTGTTAGTCCAATGGTACCTGTTCCGCAACATACGTCCAGAAGAAGATTCTGTTGAGGTTTGTCTGTGACTTCTCTAATCCTATCGAGGACAATGTTGTATAAGATTTCTGCTCCTTCAGTATTGACTTGAAAGAAGGCTCCAGGAGATATTTGGAATGTACATTTACCAAGTTTCTCTTCAAGACAATCCTTGCCATAGACATGCTGAACAGGATGTTCTGGCTTAGGGTTCGATAAACCATCAAATTCCTGAAAGTATATGGATGTAACACGAATACCTTCCCCACCTTCCCCATTACTCTGCTTTTTCATCTTTTCATAATCATGATTCTCAGGAAAGACTCGTGTTGGTGTTGGAATAACATCCTTAGTCAACATATTAACCAATCTTTGTTTCTCATCTTCGAAGACTAAACTGTAATCATCACTTCCATCTTCTTTAGCACCCGCACCTCCCTTGGCAGGAGCATGCAATACAATTACCATACATTCCTTAGTTCGTAATGAACAACGCAATGTTATGGTTCTCCATATACCGCGGTGTAATTTCGTATCATAGGGTGGAATTTTCGATGTCGAGATAAAGTTATTGAAGATGTCAGCTAAGCCACATGACCAGTTGGGCATATTTTGAAGTGTATGTGGTGAATAGACACCCCCAGCCCATCCTTGGGCTAGGAAACCGACTGCTGGTACCTTTTGAAAAGCTTTTGGTTGCGGTGTTTCTTCAGTTTTAACACCACTGGATGCATCGTTAGCACTATCAGAGGCTTCCTCTGTCTTGACATTTCCATCCACCATGACCCAATCCTCTTCTGCTTCTTTCTTTGCCTCTTCCTTCTTGACATCTTCCTCTTTCATTTCCTCTTTCACACTGTCGTCAACTAGTCGATAACCAACAGTAAACTCACATTTGTTACGATATTCATACATTAATGGTGACGGAACGACTTGTTCCATTTCAATGGCCCGAGGTTGAGCTACCCAATCATATAATTTAATCAAAGGACGGTTTTTATCACGCTTTGCTTCTCGTTCTAATGTTCTGTGTTGTGTGCATATCATGTGTGCATATGATGTGTGCATATGATGTGTGCATAGGTATGTATAATATATGTTTGAGTGAGATGTATAGACTAACTATAATATAGAAACCATAACAAAACACATATGAAATACTTACCTAAATTTGCCCTTGATCTCCTTAATAATCTTTTTACTGCATTTATTCACCATTTCTCTTGCCTTGCTATTTAACTGTTCTTCATATGATAAACGCCACAAGGGAGTGATCTTATCACGAACCTCCTCATTTGATAGTATTTTGATTGGTGGGCGATTATCGGGTCGCATACGCTTGTTGGTATTGTTTGTTGTATTGTTCTTACGCTTTCGATTATCTCCATCATCTTTATTCGACATTTTAGTATCATCCCCTTCTTGATTGGTGAACATTTCATCAGCGCGTTTAGCAAACAATGGTTTACCCCGTCCATTTTCCATAGCTTTACCATCCACGCCTCCCTCATTAATTAACTTGATAAACTTTGGTACCATCTCTTCAGTATGTAATGTAACTTTCATCCAACTATCTTTGGGTGGTTTCTTTGTCTTCACAATAGATATTTCACTGGGGGGTATATTTGATAGCCATTGTGTTGTTAGTTTTGTAATTTCCTTTGGACGGATGTACTTTAGCATGTTATGTATTACTACCTTTCGTGATGTATGATCAAATTGTGGATCACGGCGTATAATATTATTGTTGTTTGCAGTATCAGTATCAGTATCAGTATCAGTAGTAGATTTGATAGCCGTATTATTTTCTGTCGTAGTTGCAACAACATCGTTGTTCACATCCTCGCCGACGGCTGATGATATTGCCACCGCCGCCGCGGCTGTCTTATTGGCAGAGCTCATAACTATCAGCTCTGGGAGGTAATAATGTCAGCTTTCAATAAGGTAAAGATAGATTGAGTGGTTAAAGGTCTCAACCGGCTAGATTTTTCTCCCGCAACATTCTTTCTTCAGTCTCAAACAAAAGAAACGCTTTCTTCCAACCACTAAACTTCCTACCCCCTAATTTTTCTGCAAAAAAAGAGCAAAAATGCCACCATATCTACTCTAACTCAATCAATATTAGGTATTTTCTAGTCAGTGAACACTCTATGGTGGTCTACTTGATGCCATGAATCCATTTCTGACAAGAAACTTAGCTTGAATGTTGCATATCAGTAAGAAAAAACACAATAGAAATATCCAAAAATAGCTCAAAAACAGAAAAGGCTCACTTTGGCCATCAAGTGGTGGTATGACATAACTCTAATGCATATATATTGGTACTATACCACTGTATATGTATATTAAAGGGCGATGGACACTATCAGCATGATTGTAGGGCCCTCAACCATACTTTCGCAACCACTTGTTGGCAGTTCGCTGGCAGTTTCCTGATTTTCTGTAAGTAACTGTATGCCTATCTCACTCAGATCCAATTTTGGCATCAAGTAGTGGCATGCCATAATGTAGGTGCCACAATAGTGAATTATCAGCACTTACTCTTTGTAGAAAGAACCCCAAGCAAGATTCTAAAACCAAGCATACTTGCGCCACTCAATTTCCCTCAAATTTTTGGGATTTTTCACTCGGCTCACATCTTCAAGGTGTAGCAGTCTTGTTGTAACTCCACCATGAGTGATGCATATGCTACAGTAGACATTCCCAAGTCCTTACATATACATGGGATGGCTTTGACAACCACTGGCAGGAAAATAGAGCACAGGAAGACAACTCCATACACCCAAATGTACGAATCGAATGGCTCGGTTTCCCTCAAATTTTTGGGAATCTCTTGTCTTCGAGGTGTAGCGGTCTTGTTGTAACTCCACCATGAGTGATGCATATGCTACAGTAGACATTCCCAAGTCCTTACATATACATGGGATGGCTTTGACAACCACTGGCAGGAAAATAGAGCACAGGAAGGTAACTCTTCACACCCAAACGTACGAATCGAATGGCTCGGTTTCCCTCAAATTTTTGGGAATGATCTCTTGTCTTCGAGGTGTAGCGGTCTTGTTGTAACTCCACCATGAGTGATGCATATATTACAGTAGACATTCCCAAGTCCTTACATATACATGGGATGGCTTTGACAAGCACTGGCAGGAAAATAGAGCACAGGAAGACAACTCTTCACACCCAAACGTACGAATCGAATGGCTCGGTTTCCCTCAAATTTTTGGGAATCTCTTGTCTTCGAGGTGTAGCGGTCTTGTTGTAACTCCACCATGAGTGATGCATATATTACAGTAGACATTCCCAAGTCCTTACATATACATGGGATGGCTTTGACAAGCACTGGCAGGAAAATAGAGCACAGGAAGGTAACTCTTCACACCCAAACGTACGAATCGAATGGCTCAATTTCCTTCAAATTTTTGGGAATCTCTTGTCTTTGAGGTGTAGCGGTCTTGTTGTAACTCCACCATGAGTGATGCATATGCTACAGTAGACATTCCCAAGTCCTTACATATACATGGGATGGCTTTGACAAGCACTGGCAGGAAAATAGAGCACAGGAAGG
>Ga0214480_100133_pt1 | contig 33047 bp, 25 predicted proteins | sample M1_20Mar14CPVII9_3_FD_165042 | JGI IMG/M metagenome (GOLD analysis project Ga0214480, IMG submission 165042) | Marine eukaryotic communities from Monterey Bay, California, United States - M1_20Mar14CPVII9sort6BwellE17 | ecosystem: Environmental > Aquatic > Marine > Unclassified | place: USA... | reverse complement strand
ATAACATCCTTAACAGAAGTAAGCATATCATGTAACTTCCTTTCGGTATTATCATTAGCCTTATCGATGATGGTGGCTACGCTATCGATGTCAATGTTACTACTCGTAGGAGAATTGATGCCACCATCATTGATGTTGGCGTTGGATGTAGCGGAGGGTGGTAGATGATGTTGTGCATTAGTGGATGCAAATCCGAGGACGAGAGTGGTTAAGATTGCAATGAGTTTCATATTGTTTTATCTGTTATTGCGGTGGAATATATTGATAGATATAGATAGATCGACGATGATAGATGGGTACTAATGGTCGATGAGGGTCGATGGTGATTTATGCAAATAAGAGGGTAGTATCATGTAATAGGAAGTTAGTAGGGGATCTCGTGCAAATTTCACACCGAGTATTTTCATTTCGGATCTAACAGAAAAGATACCAGAAAGCCTCGCCAATTTGTCCCTGGACATCTAGTCTGGCGATCAAACCGTGGGGATGGTCTTTATAGGTAATTGGTAGTGATTGAAGGAGACGGGGGTTGTATTGCAGATCATTCGTTTAACTCTCTTCGATTAGTGAATACTATGTAGTGCCATTTGTACTTGTTTTTGTTGTATCATATTGCTGCAGAGATAAATCTCCAAAGATACCAGGGACGATATCTATTTTTGGTACTTTTGTTGAGCACTGACAATGGCAAATCGATTCATGATGGCTATGGCGTTGCTACTACTGTTGTTTCTATTTGCAATATCGCCGTTCCTCCACACAATATTAGACAACAACAACAATGAGCAACAAACAACAGAAATCAACAACAAAAGACGACTCTCTGAAGAGAAAACAACAACCTCCTCACAACATTATGACTATGATTTAGAACACTTGTTACATTTAGCAACACGATCTCCATCCGATACATTCACCGAAGAATCAGATGACAATCAATTTAAAGTATTAGTAATAGTAACAACATTATATGAATATGACAAGGGCACGCGTGGTACAACCCACGGTGCCGATCGTCTTAAAGATAATGTCTTACCAATCTTAGTAGACGGAGTTACATCCATGATAAATCAAGGATGGAAAGTTGATGTTTATTTGATATGTGGATTTGAAAAACTACATTCTAATAGACGTCAAATGATACAAGATGCATTACCAAAGAATGTAGGATTAGAAGTATGGGAGGATGCAATGCCATATTATTATGATAAGAAGTTCAATGGTCAATTGAAACATGGCGAAACGAGTAGTATTGAATTGGCATCACATGGATTAAGTCGTCAACATCGATATGTTGTGAAAGATAAATTGTTGGAGTATGATTTCTTCACTGCCTTTGAGGATGATATGGTAAGTTTATTGTGTATTGTTGTGTTGTTGATTGTTGTGTCATCTTTTGTGAGCATATCTCATGTCATCTTTTTGCAATGGGACTATAACGAACAACACACCAAACAACATATGCAACAATATAGCGTATAATGACAGATCATGTAATCAACTTCTTAGAAATGAGTGTAGAAATTGATAGATTGAGAAGGAAAGCCGAGGCCTCACCTGATGGATTAGTACATGTCGAAAATGCCATACAAGATCATCGAACGTCACGAGGCAATAGTATGGATAAATCAAAGTATGGTAATGATGTAATACAAGATTCATTATCTGCCGAGGAGTTGCAACGATTATGGCCTGGATTTATTCGAACAGAAGTATTAGATACAAGATTATCTAGTGGGGAAGGAGATACACATCAATTATTACAAGGTGGCACATTAGATCAACCAAAGTTTTATGAACATGTACCACCCTCAATGGAATACGAGCAAGAGTATGGTAGTATAGACCCGAATATATGTTGCGGTGTACCAGAAGGACGAGTACGTACACCATCCAATCCAACGAAAGATGATTTATTACTTTGGGAGACTGACATTTCGGCAATGGGCGTACGGCATTATCCAGGTGAGATAGGATGGGCAGCCACCATGACAGTTGAAGATCGTGCCGACATTGGTTCGTATTGGAGTGGTGAGGGACATAATTACAATGATCCAAGTATGAAAAGACCCCGTCGTGTCAACTCCTTGATTGGACAACAAGCTGGATGGATGGCTAGTAGAAGTCAAGTTCTATACTTCCACGAACATGCATGCCCGGGTGGATTCCTACCGCCGTTTGAGGATAAGGAGTGGGTACATGATTCATTGCAGACACGAAACGGGTGAGTTATTTTTCGTTCGGTTTAGTTTTCGGATTGTATGATGATATGTTGTTGTTTCATTAACACAACATGGCTCATCTTTACTTACTTCATACCACATACTCCCTTACATTAGTGCTGTGGAATTCTGGAGTGGCGGATATCAGTTGTTTGGAAAGTGTTACTTCAATCGGATACTAAGTCTTGATCCAAAGAGATTCTCAAGACAATTACTATATCATGCATCCAACAATAAACAAAGGACAGTAAGCAGAGGTAAATTCATTAGATTTACACAGTTCCTTGGACAGTTGTATGCAGTCAAAGATAGAGCTATAAAGTCATTGATGAGTTCATGAGTATGAGGGAGGGCAGACGTTTGTTGTTAAGGCAAAGGTATCCCACCAAAATTGAAATATATCGGGATGTATAAGTACGACTAGAGTACAATCACGGGGTGCCAATCAAATCAAAGAGTAATCCATTGGGGACGTGGATTGTGACGTATTTAAAGTACATAGGGTACTTATATTACCAACTACCACTTGACACTTATGTGGAATTTGGGGTAGTATGGGAGTATTATATCTAAGAAGGATGAAGTTAGAAAGAAGAACAACAATATTTATGACCGTGCGTTGCATCTGCATTAAGTTTTGAACTACCGGGTTTTAGTTATTATTTGTCTTGATATATGATACTTCAGGTTATAAGATTTATAAGATGATACTTCACTTAATCATAGGTATGAACATCGTAGATGTGGTAGATGAGCCACCCATGAAATGAACCCTCACCTAGCTAAGCAAATCATTCACTCATCCCTCAAAGCCAAGTAACAGATGGTCAAAAGTCATTGGTATATCAATATCTACAATCTTCTCCTCCTCTACACTGCCATTAACATTCATACCACGTAAGGTACTAACAATATCAATACGACGTTGGACATTCTTCATATAAGCTGGAGAGGGATCTGTCCAAATGCCAGTAGTCATACTCCGGAGTAGTATCCCTTGTAAGTTCTTCACTTGACTGCTCTCGTATTGTTTTGCTTTGAGTATTGATGATGTAGTCTTACCAGCCTTGATTTGTTGCTGTATTGATTCATATGCCTTCTTGTGTTGTTTATATTTGGTCATGTTGGACATAAATGATGTTTGCAATGATTTTGAAAAGTCGGAAGTGTTTAATCCACCTGATTTGCCTGTCTTGGTCATACTTGATAATTCGACATCAATCAATTGCAACTCGGCTAGAAGAGTCTTCTTCCTTTCATCATTATTAGCACTACCACGTTCTTTAGCCTGCCTATTATTCACAACTTTACTACATCGTTTACCAAATTTGATACTAGATATAGTCTCTTGATGCATTTCACTGTCTTCTGTGCCAGTAATAATTACAGACGTGTAACATCTACCACCCAAGCTTTGTTTCAATAGCATTGTTAATACAGAATCTCGATATGGTACAAATACATCACCTTTTGACAAGGCCGTGATGCATCTACCCAAACTTGTTAAACTAGTATTAATATTCTTAGCCTCGGCTGCCTTCAATTCACATTGTATCGTTCCTGATTTCATTATCCGTTCACTCCCCGCCAAATCTACCAACATATACTTGGCATTACTAACTGATGGTGTAGACAGAGTTATGACACAATGACTTCTACTCGATCGTTCATTCAACTTGTGTGATTTGGATGTTCTAGTTGCTTCCACTATCCTCATAAAGTCTAACAGTTCATTAACATTTGATAATATAGTTGATTTGGCACCTCTCATACCATACCCTTCATTATGTAATGGTTGTTGTTTATCAACTAATGTACGAGGTGGTATCCACTTTCCACTACCATCACGTTTCACTTGTGTTGTTTCGAGGAATGATCCACGTCCTGATACTTTGTTGGACTTGCCGTACCCTTCGATTGATATCTTTTGTTTATCATGTATTAAATCGTAACAGTTGTCCATGTATATTTCTACAGCTGTTGCTGTTATTCCGATGGTTTGTATTACTTGTTGTTGTTTGTTATTCTGTTGTTGATTTGATAACAAATGCAATACAACACGAGGGAATATCCCCCAACTAGTTGGTATCTCAACATTCTTGAATACCTCATCAACATTAGTAGATGCTAATGATTCCGAATGGAACGAATTGGGAGGTCCAAACAATGTATGTGTCTTACCACTGCCAGTTTGTCCGTAAACAAAGAATGTGCAGTTACATCCATCATTTAGAAATTCGTGTATTGATTGTGAACATGATGTTTGATTGTAGCATTGCAATTGTGTTTGTTTGGAATTTAGAATGTGTGTAAATGATGATAGTAATGTGTTATTGTTCTCATCGTCGATTAATAGTTTGTGTTCATTGTGATTTGATGGCGTTGGTTTTATTCGTAGTGATGTACTTATTGCTATTCGATTGTTGTGCTTCTTTGATGTTGTTGACATTTGACGCTCTTCTCATTGCTCATCCCCTTACTATCTCTCTTAGTGAGGATGTACTAAGTTCTAGATAGACTGCAAACGACCAACTAGAATAGAGCTACTCTCTGGTCTCTCGTCAAGAGTGGCCAAACGTTGTGCATTTGATAGGCAACTAATCCTACATATTTCAAAATTATGTATTACAAATAACGGCAGAGATCTAGTTGGACGATTTCGTTTTTTAAAATTGCAATCGTCAATGTAGAAACCCCCACATACAAGGCCGTGTCACTGACGATGATGTGGTGGATGATAGTAGTTAGTACTCTAGTAGTAGAGAGTAGAGAGTCGAGAGTTGGCGAGCTCGAGAGTGATTTCTTTATTCGCAAATGCAATATTCCACGTGTAATTATATATTTGCATGCATTTTTCTACAAAGAATCGTCTTCTCGAACACCTTCGTATGATGAAGCGGCCGCCGCGCTGCATCATCCTCTCATAATATGAACAATAGAGCCATTGCAATATCAAGATAAGATGTTATTTGCAATGCAACTTCATTATTCGACGAATAGTATCATCTAAATCTAAGAAAACTAAAGTGTGCACATCTATTGTGCACAAAATCTAACAAGTATACATCTCCACACGATGATAGCTCAACTTTATCTCCTCCTTATAATCATATTACAACTTGCCAACTCTCAACGAGTACAAACATGTACAGGAAACAATCTACGATTTCCTACACCATCACTAGGTCGATGTGTATCATCCTTTGCAAACTCTCGTCATGAAACTAAATCGTACCCTGATGACTTCAATCCTATACTAAATCAAGTACAGATATATAAATGTACAACAAGTAACAAACGTATAATAATCTCCAATGGCATACCCAATCATGATGTTACATTACAAAATCGTATTGCACCTTGTGAAGTTAACTGGGCAATTGAAATACCTTTAAATCCATCAGTGAATGCTAATAATCAAAAGACGGAAGTTCCAATGCGTGGTATGATAGCAGTAGCCCTAAACGGAGTACCAGCCTATGGACCACAGGAAGCTGATTCCAATAATGCAGTGGAAGGTACCATGGGTGTACCAGGAGCTCGATATTGGTATGGTCATGCAGGAAAGTAGCGTTAGTATTGTTTTATGTTTTGAGTTCATGTGTTCAAGGTGGTTCAATGTGAAGTATTTGAGATCCAAGTGCTTCATTTGGCCTGTATGTATCTTCATTTGTTTGTTCTTGCAAGCTGTATGCACTAACTCGAGTTACTATTGCGCTAACATCTTCCAGGTCCCAATAGTGCATGGCATGTACATAATCCAAAAATGGGACAAGAATTAGAATCACATGAAACTTTGTTAGGACATGCATTGGATGGATTCCCGATATATGGTCATTTAGAGGATGATTCAATATTGGATGTATGTAATGGCATGTATAAAGATGGGAAGTATCAATATCATGTAAAGACGTTGGATCAAGTTAATGATTCATTAGAGTATTGCAATGAAGATGATCCAAATGTTAATAGTTGGAACTATATACTTGGCTGCTATTCAGGGTCGGTGGATGATACGAATGTATATGATTCAACGATATATGAATTGCCTGATGATTGTGTTGTTGATGATTTACAAGCGTCTGAAGAAGGAACAGCAACAACGTCAACAATTGCCACTACTACTAGCATCGAATCAACCACAATCAATAAAACAGAACAAGATAACAATAACATACCATTCGTTTATACTGAAGATGAGAAAGATACAACACTGAAACGACCTAATATAATTATAATGCAACCAGACGATTTACCCTTCTTTGACATATGGAATCCGCCACCAAATAATCCTACCACTCCAGATCAAAGTATCAACATGCCAAATAGCGGACTACCGAACATTGAATCATTACGATTAAACGGATTACAAATGTTGCAAGCATACACCACCTCGCCAATGTGTGGCACATCTCGATTTAGTACAATTACATCAAGGTATCCAAGTCGAGCTATCAGTAATGATGATGACGTAGCAGCGGACCTAAAGGAGGTTGTCATCCCCAAAACCAAATTACAAGGTGAAGATTGTACATCTGATAATATTGCAGTATCATTTCGTGATAATGGATATCGTACGGCCATGATTGGAAAATGGCATCTGTCTAGAATTAACAAAAATACATATACATATGATAGTGCAGTTGATATAGTTAAGGCATGTGGCTTTGATACAGTGGAAGGTCTATATGTTGAGAATTTAGCCTCGGAAAACGATTTTAATAACTTTTCAGATGGTACGTTTAGTCATAATATGGAATGGATTACTAGTGAGGCTATTAAGATCATCAAGGAGGATTCAGAAGAGGTAAGATGTTCATGTAGTAGTTGTCTAGTTGATCTTCTTGATGATTCTCAAAGTGCTAATAATCTATCCCCACTTCGAAACAGCCGTTCTTCCTCTATTTCAATCCTACAGTACCGCACTCGTCCAACTCTGTTGAGTCTGCTTTACGAGACTTTTCATGTAGAAATACGGCTACCGGTACTTTTTCATCCGATCCGATTATTCCTGGCATGACAGATGATGGTGATTGTGAATCATATAGAGAAACTGTATTTGATAGATCAGAAACCAATGATGACTTGGGAGCCATTTGGATTGATGATAGTGTTGGATCTATACTAATGGCACTAGAAGATAAGGGCATACTAAATGACACCATCTTTGTCTTTCAAGCGGATCATGGAGTTGATCCCAAGGCTGCCCTGTATGAGGGAGGAATCCGTATACCACAATTCATCCATTATCCAAACAAGATATCTGCCGGGACAAAGTTTGATTCGCCAATATCAGTCATGGATACAAGTGCAACATTGTTAGAGTATGCAGGTATTACACCCTCGTATGATATAGATGGATCATCATGGAAAGAAGTCATTGCAGGAAACGACTCTGAAACAAAGTGGAAAGATCGATGCTTATTCTATGAGATGGGAACAGATAGATCTACTCGTTGTGGGTGTTACAAGTATTTGGAGATATTTGATCAGACCGACTCGACTACTTTTAGACGAGGTAATGCAAAGGGATTGTCAAATGATGAACGCAATCTCTTCAACTTGTGTGGCCAGTCTGAAGATGAGTATGTCAGTGATATCAGAGGGAATAATATGGAAGCTATAAACTTGAATGAGGGAGAGTCTATCACGGCTTCACAGCTTGAGGCAATCCAACAATGTCATGTCGATAGAACAATGGATGGAAGCTATGATTCATGTCAATTAGATGATCAGAATGATACCAATAATGATACGAATAGTCCAACCAAACGACCAACATTTGCCCCCATTAGTATGCCACCCTCGAATAGACCAATCAGTAGTGCTCCCCAAATGATGACTTACAATCCAACAAAGCAGCCGATTATATCACCAGTTAGTAACAGCCCAACACTATTAAATAGTATTGGCAGTAGTGCATCGACTAGCTCACCATCGGAACCGCCCAAGGCGAGCTTGTCTCCAGCAACTGAAACGCCATCTATGAAACCGAGTATACCAACAACAAACCTCAACAACAGTAAGAACCCAAGTCAATCACCAGACACATCCCCACCTAGCCTTGCTCCGGATAGTCCGTCCCCGATTGAGCAATCATTATCAAAGATACCATCCTCGTCACCAATTAATGAGGCGTCATCGGTTACCTCGGTTGTAGTAGAGACAACCTATTCAACTCCTAGTACAGAAGTACCCATAGATCTAAATGATACTCCAATCAATAACGATACTGATGATACGACTTCTATTCCTCCGACTCAAAGTCCAGTACGAGCTGTCGAAACTTTTAGCCCAACTGACGATACTGATACGACAACAATGAGCCCGAACAGTATATCATCTTCGTCTTCATTACGGAGTTTGAGTATCCTCTCAAACAACATGATGATATTGACGACCATTATGTATAGTTTGTATTCTGTTTGACCTGCTTGGTATGTTGTGTAATGATAATGATATGAGATGACGATGAGAAATGAGAGATGAGATGCTGATGCCTGTGCCTGTGCCATAATGATGAGATGAATTATGACTAATGTGAAGATGTAAAACAAAATCCTGTAAATTAGTTGTTCCGATTGATGAAACCCCCCTAATTACATACAAATGCCTTGTCTATCCATGGGCAAGTCATCATCTTCTTTGCAGTAGAAAATGCTGTTTGGGTTAATTTTAAGGATTATGTGTCCTGTTTAAGTTAGGGTTGCGACACAACTGACATCCATAGGAACAGAAAAGATTTCTATCTAATGAGAATCTCCTTTTACACTTATTGGTCATTGAATGGCCTCAAAAATTGAACAGCTTGAATTAATGCTCTGAATGGTGCGATAGGAGGTGGTTGAAGAGACGATGATAAATAGGAGATGTAGATAGGAGAGACCCTTTATTATCGCATTTACAATATACCTAAACAGCTGAGGCACGCAGTAGTACTGCCGAGAGATACACGATAACAAGTTATACACCCAAAATAAAGAAACACAAACAACAAACACAACAACCTTAAAAACAACATACAATGACCACCACTACAACAACAATACCACTAACAGAACTACTATCATTAAACTATCTATCCAATTATACCTTACTCTATGAACACGAATCACCACCGCCGCCACCATCGTCTGCTAATACACTAACTAATAACAATTCTTCAGAAGTAGAATTGCAACAACTGAAATTAAAAAGTTTAAATGCAACCAAGTTATCGTTACTAATTGTCAAGGCTATAGCTGCACGCGATGATGATAATACAAATACCACCGTTAATAATAATGCTGCGTCTATCAATAATGACGAGTTTAACACTGTTGATACGAACGTCACCACTACGAAAAATAAAAGTGCATATCATGTGAACAATTTTCATATCAAGTTAAAATTACCCTCTAATGGTGGTATTACTAGCAATGGTAATAATAATACTAATTGTATAGTATTACTGGGAGCTGATATTGTACCCCCATCTTCCGAGGCTGCAGCTGTCAATGGGGCGAATGGTGAGGCAGAAGAAGTTGTTGAGAATCAGCCCTCTGATTCTAGAGATTTACAAAATATTGGATACACATTACATTCAGTCTACAAATCAGACAACAACAACGATAATGAATATGATAATATTGAACCCATACCTTTAACAGTTAATAGCAATGGGATTAACGGGAGTATCAGCAATGGATATCACAATCAGGAGCAGTTACGATTGGTTAGTAATTGTGATATAACTCGAGATGAGGAAATGAATGGTGTGAGCAATGGCAGTAGTGGAAGGCGGGAGGAGTTACGAATGTTTAAAATGAGAAGGAGTTCACAAGATTTTAGTTTATTTACAAGTTTGGGTAAGTTTGTTTTTTATTGTTAATTGTTGGGACAGTTATGAAGGAGTTAGTTGGGGGACTTTCTTTGGGCGTGTATTTGTGGGATTATTCGGAGGATGGACTGTTATCTAGGTTTAGGGAAGTGGTGCATATGTCTCGAGTAGTTGATATGGGGCATTTGCAAAATGTTATTTTTGTGCATATAAGATATGCACACTTTTTATACACCCTCGCCCCTAACCCCCGAAAACCCCTTGTTTAATATCCCCTCTATAGTCGAATCAGGGGAATGTCCAATAGCAATCTGCAGACTACTCTCCGATATGATTGAACCCTCCAATACCTCTACTTCGTCATTCATGTCAATACAAGAAGTTATTCAAGATTTAGAACAAATGATTAATACACCCCAAATTTACTTATATAATCAAAGTCAGGAGGATATGTTACAATTATCAAATAAGAAGAAGAATACGGGATATTATGGCAGAGTTGAGGAATTAACTACTATATTGGAAATATCAAATCGTATTTTGCCTCAACACGAGGGGGTTGGGAACGAGGGAGAAGATAATAAAGGGGTCGGAAACGCCGCACTGGCGGAAGAACAACAGGAAGGGGATAGTAGCGGCATTGAAAGTAGAGAAGCGGGGAATACAAGTGACGAGGGAGGAGAAGAAAGTAGGGAAATTAGTAAGAGTCTCCGAAGAATGGGATCCAAGGCAGGAGGGAGTGTTTGCACAGATGTGATATACATATCAGGCACGGCCGGGGCGGGCAAGTCAAAGTTTACAAAGTTTGTTGGTGATTACCTTGAGAATATGGGATGGATGACATTACGGATCAAATTCAAAAGAGGTTTAGAATATGAATCGAAGGAGATATTATCATCTCTCTTTGATACATTGGTTGGTAATCTCATATCAATGAAGAATGGATATGCTGAGGTAGATAAAGAGTATTCTGTTCGTGCCAGTATGGCTATACTTGATGCCTTGGACTTGTCGAGTTTGGTCTCATTGTCAGAGTTCATTCCAAGTTTAAGGCAGTTTATACCTGCCATCTCCTCAGGACGCAGTAGCAGCCCCTTGCCAAGCAGCCCCGAGGCGAACCTATCCCATTGGCGATTGGTATACTTACTCTCGACCTTACTTGGAGTCATCGTTGGGTTGGACCGCAAGATAATGCTATGTTTAGATGATTTACAGTGGTGTGATGCCACCACATCAAGTCTGATAAGTGAGATTATCATCTCTGTTAGTCATGGTAAAGAGGGGCGCTTATTATGTGTCGGTATGTATCGAGATAATGAGATTGACGAGACACATCCCTTTGCAAAGCAACTGCGTATGTTTCAAAAGTGTAGCACTGTTAATGTTACCGAGATTAGTCTGCCAAGTCTATCAAGGGATGATGTTGCTGATATGATCATGTCGGAATTGAGACTTCCAAGGCGATTGGTATGCCGGCTTGCGGATATCATACACAAGAAGACGAGTGGCCATGCCCTCTTTGTTATACAGTTTTTGACCTCCCTTATCCAAGATGCGGCTATTGCCTATAGTCCAATGAAGCATCGGTTAGATTGGGACGAGGACCAAATCTCTGAAATCAAGACCCCCGATGATGTTGCATGTCTGATCGTATCAAACTTGTCGCATCTTAAGCCAAAGGCATTGCAAAGTATACGTTTACTATCATGCTTTGGGATATCATCCGAGAAGACACTGGTGAATCTCATTGAGAACTCTCCACTGGCACCTTTGGGCGGTTTAGATATACCCAGCTTAGTTGCACAGGGTGTGCTTGATATATCAGATTCATCTGTTTCATTTGCCCATGATCTCATCCAGCAGCATATTTATGAGAATATACCCTTGGAAGAACGACAGAAGCTACATCTTGATATTGCTTTATGCCTCGGGACTATGACAGAACTTGACGAGGCTACTGAAAAGTCATCCATAATTGGAGGCAGGACATTGGGAGACCTTAACCTCAGTGATGCAAGTAGTTTGGGTGACGACGGGGGTATCAAACCTGTGACACTTATCCATATTGCCACCAATCAAATCAATATAGCCGGCCCGTCATTCATTACCGATAAGGCTCAGCGGATACGATATGCAGGATGGAATCTTGTGGCAGCGAATGAGGCATTGGAATCATCAAACTTCCCAGCGGCACTGAATGGTTATAAGAAAGGTATAGCATTCATCTCTGAGGACCTCTGGGTTAAAGAATCAACATATCAGCTGTGCCTTGAGCTACACGAGGGTGCAGTATTCTCGTCATATACAATTAATAGTTCATCAGCCGAGGTGGAAATGTATGCTACAGCCATTATTGACAATGTACAGTTCGAAGATAGTTTAGTTGCACAAGATTTAATGTGCCGGTACCTCCAGTCCAAGGGAAGCTATAGTGGATGTACGACCAGAGGCATGGCTTGTCTTCGACAACTGAAGATTGATATCCCACCCACCGCTGATCAAAAGTCCATAGTCTCGACAATGCAAGAAACTGCAACGATATTATCACAGTACACGACAGAGCAGATTAAGAACCTCAAGAACCCGGAAACTGCTATCAATTCAAGGAAACAACAGATTATATACAACATATGCCACTCTGTCGTGATCTGTTGTTTCAGAGAATCGTCTCCTTTCCTTCCCTTGCTAAGTTGCTTGATGGTTCAGTACTCACTATCAAATGGTTTGGTGGAGGAATCAGCCATGGTGTTTTCAGTTTTCGGCTACCTTCTTACGGCCTTAATGGTGAGTCTATGATATGGCCATACTCTCTTGCTTGATATACCTTTTCTTCAGCACATCTCATGATCACGCCCGCACGTACTTATCATTTTACTTTCCACTAAACCCAAACAGGACAACTTTGACTTAGCGAGACGTTGCGGGGAAATTTCTGAATCGATTTCAACAAAGGCGGACCCTTCAGCTCACCTTTTTGTAAGTCATTGAATTTTCTTTTTATCTCTTCTACTTTTTCAATTCGCCTCTAATACCATTCATAAATATGTTCATGGGTAGGCTCGTTTAATTAATTTGGGCTTTTGTCAGCTTCTATTCCGTAAGTTCATTGATAGTAACATTCTACAATTGTACATAAGATGTGCATCATTTTTATATGAAAAAGGATACCTTTGGTATCTTTTTGTGTGACCATCTAGATATTGAACAAAATATATGTGCATATATTCGTTCCCTTACCTATCCCTCCTTCCTTTTCGCATCAAACATAGGTCCGCATCAAGAAATAGCCTCAGACTTGGTACAGGTATATCTGACAGGGATGAAAGGTGGGGAGATACAGTACGCTGTTGGAGCATTATACGTTAGTGTTGGTTATTCATTCTTCGGTGGGTCTCATCTCAATCTACTGTCCGAAACGGCTACTGACTCTCTTGGTTTTGTTGCCAAACACAACTATGAAACACTGGGAGTTGCAGGTGAGATGCTTTTATCGATTTACAAATGATGTCTAAGATATGTCTCTCACAAAAGTCCATCTCTTTCTATTTAGTTACTGGTGCTACTTTAGTTGACAGTTTGACAGGCATTGATACTAGACCATACTTGGCATTTGAGGGCAAGATTCTAAATGAAGAATGCCTACTTGCCGATGCAATACACAGCAACAACCATAGCCTGATGGAAGCAATATACACAGGAAGGTTCATCTCTGCTTTTTGGAAAGGGCAGTATGCTGAGGCAAACAAGTGGTACGATCTTGCTTCAGAACTCAAGTTATTCAGTATGATAAAGATTCGAGTGCTACACTGCACATTCTACCGCGGTCTAGTTGCCTTTCAACTCTACCGGGATGGGCAAGGCGAAGATTGGCTTGATGAGGGTAGGAGAATTCTTACTAAAGTCGAAGGTTGGTCAAGGAAGTGCTGTACTTCACTCTTTGAAAACAAGCTCCATCTTTTACAAGCGGAGGACCATGCTTCAGATGGAAACATTGCTAGAGCCAAGAAATCATATGAACTTTCTATCGCGTTAGCAGGAGATGTTGGGCTTATACATGAACAGGGATTAGCGGCGGAATACTATGGCAAATTCTTGTCATCAATTGTTGAACTTGATGAAGCGAATGTTTGGCTATTGAGGGCACATAGTGTAAGTATGCATGACATATGTTCTCTCTGTTTTCATATGATGATGTCACGTCTTACTCACTTGATATGTTCTTCTTTTTCCTTGTATGTCTATCAAGTGTTATACTCAATGGGGTGCACTTGTTAAAGCCGACCAAATGATCAACGACTACAATTTAGTTATACCAGCTGTATATGATATCAGTATGAGAACCTCCTTTAAACGAGGATCGGAAGTTGTGGCTGTGGATGAGGGTCCGATGGTCGGTAGTGGTGGACAAATTAGAAGACATTCAATGTATTATTAATAATGTACCTAATCAAAAACTTGTTACTATAGATCTATGCCTACCATAAGTATGATAAACAGAATAGACTAACGCTCAACCCCCATCTTTGAGACGGAAGGTATGTGCCGACTGTGTTGAGAGATGTATTAGCTTTAGTTGATATACCTCCCCTGTTGTGTATCCTTCTTCATGAATTCATCAATGACTTTATGGCTCTATCCTTGACTGTATACAACTGTCCAAGGAACTGTGTAAATCTAACAAATTTACCTCTGCTTACTGTCCTTTGTTTATTGTTGGATGCATGATATAATAGCTGTCTTGAGAATCTCTTTGGATCAAGACTTAGTATCCGATTGAAGTAACACTTTCCAAACAACTGATATCCGCCACTCCAGAATTCCACGGCACTATGAAAAGGAGTATATGTGGTAAGAAGTAAGTAAAGATATGTACATATGATGTGTACAACATATCATCATACAACCCAAAAACTAAACTGAACCAACAATAACTCACCCATTTCGTGTCTGTAATGAATCATGTACCCACTCCTTATCCTCAAATTGAGGTAAGAATCCACCCGGGCATGCATGTTCGTGGAAGTATAGAACTTGACTTCTACTAGCCATCCATCCAGCTTGTTGACCAATCAAGGAGTTAACACGACGGGGTCTTTTCATACTTGGATCATTGTAATTATGTCCCTCGCCACTCCAATATGAACCAATATCGGCACGATCTTCAACTGTCATGGTTGCTGCCCATCCTATCCCACCTGGATAATGCCGTACGCCCATGGCTGATATGTCAGTTTCCCAGAGTAATAAATCATCTTTCGTTGGATTGGATGGTGTACGTGCTCGTCCTTCGGGCACACCGCAACAAATAGTCGGATCTATACTACCGCCGTACTCTTCTTCATATTCCATCGAGGGTGGTACATGTTCATATAACTTTGGTTGATCTAATATACCACCTTGTAATAACTGATGTGTATCTCCACTAGATAATCTTCTATCTAATACTTCTGTTCGAATAAATCCAGGCCATAATCGTTGCAATTCTTCAGCAGATATAGAATCTTGTATAATGTCATTACCATACTTTGATTTATCCATACTCTTGCCTCGTGACGTTCGATGATCTTGTATGACATTTTCGACGTGTACTAATCCATCAGGAGAGGCCTCGGCTTTCCTTCTCAATATGATCTGCCATTATACGCTATGTATTGTTGGGTATAGTGTGGTTATGTTGTTGTTGCACAGTATTGCAAAAAGATGACACAAGATGTGCACAACAATCAACAACACAAAACAATACACACATCACTACTACTACTTACCATATCATCCTCAAACGCAGTGAAGAAATCATATTCTAACAACTTATCTTTCACAACATATCGATGTTGACGACTTAATCCATGTGATGCCAATTCAATACTACTAGATTCGCCATGCTTCAATTGACCATTAAACTTTCTATCATAATAATAAGGCATTGCATCCTCCCATACTTCTAATCCTACACTATTTGGTAATGCATCTTGTATCATTTTACGTCTATTAGGCTGCAATGTTTCAAATCCACATATTAAATAAACATCAACATCCCATCCTTGATTTATCATGGATGTTACTCCGTCAACTAATATTGGTAAGACATTATCTTTTAAACGATCGGCACCGTGTGTTGTACCTCTTGTGCCCTTGTCATATTCTGCTAATGTTGTTACTATTACTAATACTTTGAATTGGTTTTCATCATCTTCTTCGGTGAATGTATCGGATGGAGTACGTGTTGCTGAACGTAACAAGTGTTCTAAATCATAGTCATAATGTTGTGAGGAGATTGTTTTCTCTTCAGAGAGTCGTCTAATGTTTTCTACTTGCAACAGCATATTGTTGTCAAATGTTAGGAGGAGGAACGACGATATTGCAAATAGAAATAGCAGTACTGACGCCGCCATAGCCATGATGAATCGATAAGCTATTGCCATTTGTACCACTTATTATGATATCACTAGTTTGATGTAGAAAATAGATATCGTCCCTGGTATCTTTGGAGATTATCTCAGCAATATGATACAAATGGCACTAATATCACCTAATCGAAGATCATTAAACAAATTACAGTCTGTAATACATACCTATCGATTCCCGCCCACCCTCCTTTCTGTCACTTCCCTACCAGCTCAGACGGTCAATCGCCAGACTAAGAGGACTTTTGGCGTAGACACTAACCCCGAATGTAGTAGCGATTTACCAGCCGATTTACAGAAAACAGCCGAGTTTACAGAAAACAGCCGATTTACAATACATCTGGACTTTTGGCGATATGCTTGCGTCGCAAGTTCGAATCTTGTCGGTGTCGCCAAATGCCAAAGGCAAGCGAGTGAGGTTCAACATGCGAATGCTTTACTCGGAGGCTTGTCTATTAATGCCAGTTACTTGGAGGTACTCATACGCTCAGTGAGAGGCTGAACTACTAGTCAACTTCAGTCGGGGAGAGAGCATCATCCGAAGTGTGAGTACATTCAGTGTTGGTATTGTTGTTATGAGGGGGGTTTTACTTTATGTATTTGAATTTGAAGACGTGAGCTTGCTTAGACGATCGGCCGATATGGTTGCTCTCTTTATCCTCAGAATCTACCCTTGACCAACTGTGGATGTGGTTTAATACCTGCCCAGTTGTTTATCAAGTCTGATGATGAATGGGCCACCATTGAATTTTCGCATCGTATTTCTGTTACCAGTTCAAGAAAGTGCAAGACTAGTCCACACACACATATTGTGTGAGTTAGGAGGAGGTACTGGAGAATTTCCCCCCCAGATATATTGTTAGTTAATCGGAGTTGGTTGGTTACACAAGGACTTGTATGGACAAGCTTGTGGGTTTATCTTTGTACAGTTGGTCGGTAATGTTTCTAATTTTAACTGCAGCATTACTCTGACCAAGGACACCTCGAGACTCGAGTTTCATCTAACTAGGCTATGCCTACTCGAACGCCAAGTCAAGCTGGCAGAGCAATGGAGATTCAAGTTGAGTCAAGAGTATCCTGACGCGGCGATACCGTCCCGTATGTTTTATCGCCAGCAGAAGTGATGCAAAGAGTTTTAGTGGACCTCATGAAGGCATGAGTTTTGTTGACCAAGGTCAGGGCTATAGTGATCACTAGGATAACTGATCACCTCTTTGGTGCCGCTATTGAGTTCTGTTCATAGATAACTTCCCCCTACACACCTCCTCTCAACAGATCATATACATTGCAATAGCATTATATTATCTCCACTCTCCAAATATCAAGCAAATACCCCATCATTAATATACTCCATCGAATAACAGATAAACAATATGAAACTCATTGCAATAACCACTCTCGTCGGACTTGCATCCGTTCATGCACAACATCACGCGCCCGCTCCAGCTACATTCAACGCCAACATCAATGGTGGCATCAAGTCCCCTACGAGTAGTAGTAACATTGACATCATCAAGGGCGTGGCCATCATCGCCGACGAAGCTGATGATACCGCAAGGAAGTTAAAGTTACATGATAATGATATGATTGCAACAATTGAGGCTGCCATGGAGGAGTTAGGATTGACCACTGCCGCCACTATTGATGGAGGTAGACGTCTTAGCAAGAGCCACAAGAGCAATAAGAGTGGTAAGGATGTCAGCCCCGAGAGAAAGTTATTAGGATTATCTTTTATTGTATTCGGATTTCTCGAGATTGCTAATATCTTGGATCAATCGGTGGCAATTAGTATCCTTACACTTATCGCAGCTGAAACCAGTGAGGGGATGAATAGTGTAAGGAAGTTAATGGAGGGTAGTACTGTTCTTGATAAAGATGACATCAAGAAGAATATCCAACGTATCATCAAGGATGGTCAGCACATGATGACTGGAGGGATGCGTCGTCTCCAAGATGAGGATGAAGAGTGTATTGAGTGTGATGAGGAGGAGGAGGAGGAGGAGGAGGTCACAACAACTCAGGCAACTACTCAGGGAACTACCACCCAGGCAACTACCATCCAGGGAACAACTCCTGTCACCACCTCTGCCTCTACTACTCCTCAAGCAACAACTCAGGCAACTACATCAGAGGCAACAACCACAACATCTGCAACTACAACCACCACTTCTACAACTCCTCCTTCTGAGGTGGTGGAAGATCTAGGCGAAGCATTTGTCGTTACAGGAGCCCTCATAGTCTTCACAGGATCATCAGATGAAGAAGCTGTGGAAAGACTCGCTGAGCAGGAGATTTCAGAAGAGGCTGTTAGTAGCGTCGGAGATATTTTGAATGTGGTAAGTTTGTTTCAAATGTATATCTTCATTTCGTTTTTCTTTTTTGCCTTGATACTCTGTTCATATACTCATACTAATTCTAACATTGGTTCTTCTCATACTCATATCCCTTTGGATACACCTATCATATTTCATATCCCAACAGTTTACCTGCCCATCTGATATCGTGACTGGCTCTGTTCCTGATGGTGGCAACTGCTGTGCTGATTCGGATTGTGATGATCCTTGTGTCGGTGAGTTTCATGAGTATTGTGGTCATCGTTTTTTATGTTTTCTTTTCTCTCTTCTTATCACAAGTTGATCTTTCCTTTTTAGGATGTTTTGTAATGGGTCGTCGTAGGTGTGCTACTATCGCTCAAGATAATATCAATCAAGTTGATTGTTCTACGGGTAATACGTGCGTGATAAATGCGGATTGTGGAGCTGGAGAATCCTGTGGACTCTTCCGTTTAGACAACTGCTCCCCTGCAACCAAGGTAATTGGTGGGACCTGCCTCGACTTATAATGAATAAGTGAAAGAGAAATAAGTATGATGGGTTTTTTGTATAGTTTGTTTGAATGTTTGAGAAGACTAGAGGGAGAGGTACGAGGGATGAGAAATGAATGAGTTTTGTACAGAATGTTAAAGTAACAATAAAGTGTGATTGTAACTCGACTTAGCCTTAGTGTCTACAAACTTTATATGGTAGATTGAATATCGCTATTGAACTATAATTAACAACTTGCTGCTATCTCCGTCCTCTACTAATTCCTTGGACGATATCTTTACCCTTACGATCAAGCCCAAGCTCCAATCAGCAACAACTATACCCTTGACAATTCTATATTCATTAACTCCAAGCTGCTATTACTAAACAAGTATCCCTTCCTTTTCATCTTATAATCTGGGGTATGTAGAGTTTAAGAGTCAAGTTAATAAGTATTTAAGGTTTGTTGTAATAGGTATCAATCTCTTGACGGTGTCTTCTAGACATGGGATTAAGGTAAAGTATCCTCGTCCTCACTCTGTTCTTTTTAATACGTCATCTAATGCCAACTTCTTCATTGGAGGAGATGGTTGTTGCAATGCAGTGCCGAACCAAATTGTCCCTACTGTTTCTTCGTTTGATGAAAAGCCAACTATCTCACCAAATTGGTCATCAAAGTTAACTCCACCAGTTGTCCACTTCGTTCCTATCCCTTGAGAATGTAAGGATAGGCATAGATTCTGCACCGCACAACATACAGCGGCATAATCCTCTCGTGCTAATGACATTGGATCTTCCATACTACTACCCCCATCGCCATCTTCTTCTTCACTACTCTTAACACAAGTAACTACTAACCATCCTGGCATTTGTAACCATCGTTTTAACTTCTTCTCTCCGGCAGCCTCACCCTTCTTGGATGCAACTATATCGGCATTTAGTTTACATACCTCTTCTATGGCTTTAGGACCAAGTAGATAGAACCTCCATGGCTCACTACGTTTGTGATTCGGCGCATATATAGCTGCTTCTATTGCATTATTTAGTTTTTGTTCATAATCATTTGGGAGTATTGTATCAAATTCATTAATTGTACGCCTTGTTAGTATATTTTTTTGCACATTTCTAAAACGAGTTTGTGGCCTTGCATATAGTTTAGTTGTTGTTTTATCGATGATATTAATATCTATATACTTTGATGATGATGGTACAAATGCATTAGCTTTGTGAACAAAGAGTGTGAGCAGCAGTAGAGTATATCGAACGAGGAGGAACATAGCTAAATATTGTTGATGGGTATCTTCGAGTATCTCTTTGCAATGGATCTCTTATCAGCGGCCAGCTAGCACCGCCGACTACTAATATTACTACTTTGTCGTCAAAGAAGAGATCTATTGAAGCAAGGGGTATGTTATTAACGCCACAGTATGGAGAGAGTAAAGGCGAGGGTAGTAAAAAAAAATGACGGATCCTTCCCAAGAGTGAAAGCCAAACGTAGAGAGGGTATGGCGGCCAACAACGCAGGTTATTTAGAAAGTACTAAAATATACTAAAGCTAAATTTTACTAAAGATAAGTTTTTAGTCATATTTACCACTACCAAGACTTAAAACTTTTAGTAACATGCATCCTACCTTTCCACAACAACATCATTCGTGAATTTGCAGCCACCCGTTAGGATCCATTTTCTATGCTACTAGCAAAGTAAATCTAAAGTATCACTTTTATGTCAATAGATGATGATATGATCTAGCCCCCTTGCGGCACGAACTGAAGGGTAGCGCAATATTCCGCATTCGAAGCCGAACTCCTACACTCTACCTCACATCATGTGTTCAGTAGAGAATCGTCCTAGACGAGTAGAAGAAGAGGCACGGCGTGCTACCCGCGAAGTCTCATTCAACTTTATTATTGTAGTAGTAGAAGAACCGTCGAGTATCATCTCCGGCCTGAAACACTACACATATATTATAGTCCGTGCTAGTTATTATCAAGCACGTAAAACCTACGATATTGCAAACAGTTGTATGGGACATTACAAGTTTATCCGTACTATTGAATCGACACTGAGGACGCGCATGACGCAGAAAGAAGTCAACCTCCTACACATGAACACAATATATCCAATCAGAAGAAGCTGGTCCGGAACCTACAATGTAACAGACAATAGTTCTATTGCAATAATAAGTTTTATTAGCTCAAGACGTCTATAAATCACCCCCTTTCGGGTATGTATTAACAATACTCAATAATCGACACCAACTGCCACTCTCAATAGAGAAGTAGTATTACACCAACATCACAGCTAGGCACCGCCCACATGTATTGGATTGAGAATAAGTGTTAGGAGAGATCCATTGATGGCATGGTTTGCATTCACATCCCAGAAGAGACTCGAGTACCTATTCGTTTCTTCTTCTATTTCGATGAATCATGAATTTGCAGCCACCCGTTAGGATCCATTTTCTATGCTACTAGCAAAGTAAATCTAAAGTATCACTTTTATGTCAATAGATGATGATATGATATTATGATGTTGTATAGGTGTGGTTGATTGGTTTGTTATTTGTGCATGTAGTCTTGGTACTGATTCTGTATGCGTACTCTTTGTTATTTTATTGTTTAATCATATCTTATTCATTGAATTGCCTCTTCACAGTTTATGGGAAGAAAGTTTGACACGATAATTTTGGGAGGTGAGTTTATACACGATTGACCAACATTATCTGCTCTTCTCGTGTATTAATTACAATTTGTGTTCCTGAAAAGTACCAACCATACTTTCTTTGTACCCTTCTCTCATTAATGATAACATTTAACATACATTTACAAATTGCACTGTTCCCTTATCTCGGTCGTAACATTAGGGTCAAGGGGGGGGGGGGGGGGGGGGGGGGAATGAGATTAGTTTGGACACGCCGCTAAACTTTTTGTGTGTATCAAAGAAAGATCCTGCCGATGTGATGTTTGAGTAATATATATGTGATCTTTTCTCTCTGATTTGCGTGTGTATCGCCTAACGAGAATCGTAACATTAGGGTCTAATGGGGGAGAGGGGATGAGATTAGTTTGGACACGCCTCAAACTTTTGTATATATATATTTGTTGTTGTTGAATAAGTACTAACGACGTACCAACTATCCATAGAGTGCAGGAGGCTAAACCAACCAAGCATTATACATCGACCATTAATGATGACTGTATTTGTGAGTGCCGTCAGGCACGAACTGTGTTTGTCTTTTATACTGTATTGATCCTCAATTATATCACAAATAGTGAGTAATTAATAATAATTATTATATTCGTATTGCAATCATATCTATTTCTTTTTGTTTGTATGTTCGCTAGCTAAGTGTATTCGTGATGATTGCTTGCATCCGAACTCTATTTATTCATTGTCTACTGCCAAAGATCCATTTGTTTATCTATGACATAACTCGTAAGTTGTGCTACTACCTCATTGCTTGAAAAGTGATGTGTACAATGTGTGATGCTTCAACAAATAGCCCTATGTTTTGATTGTCGGCGTGGCAAGCAGCTTATATTTTAGATATCGTGCAGTATCTATAATATGATGCATAGCGCAGGAAGGAGAAGGGCTCTTCCTCGTCCTCTAGAGAGAAGAGTACAAAGTCGGCATTCACCTTGGCGGTTTGACTTTAACGGGAATGAGATTTATAGAGGGGCAGTGCAGAGCATCAGTGATGTCCGGGGGCTCAGCTCCACGCTTCAAACATGTTTGGGATTTTTGATGCTAACAAAATTACTAAGTAATATGCTATCCATGACTTAAAAATGTTCTTTAGTAAAATTTAGCTTTAGTATATTTTAGTAAAAACACATATATCAACAACGCAACTACTAAAATCATAGAATTTTAACGAGCACTGATAGAGAGGTATGCTAACTGTATGTAGGTTGCGGCATTAGTGCTGACCATTGTATCACCATATCAATCTTCAGTTTGTGCTGCATCGATATTTCAACCTCACAGTTATATCGGCGGCGGCGTGAGAAGAGCCAGTAAAAGAAGAATGAGATCAATTGCAAAAAGTTACTCACATCTTGATACATCATTACATCATACAATATGCCCCTGCTTTATGAATCAATATGAACAACATACGAACCTCAACTATAGACGAAGAAAAAGACATTCATTTGCATTCATTAATCATCAGCAGTCTAGAATAATGTCAACACCTTCAAGGATACCCTATCAATCAACATCTGCAACATCAAACACTTTTAATAACAAACACATCAACAACAATGCACAAACTAACAACCACCATTCAAAACAACTGCAAATGTCACTAATACCGATACCAGTTAATGAATTACAAGATATATTACCAACACCATCCAAATTAACACCCAGCGGTGACCAATATGTAACATATCTAGGCCGTACGCCACAGCAGCGATTCAATTCTCTTTTCGAGGGAGTTAGTATTGCCTTTTTAGGTAGTATGTTTGCCTACTTTATATCATTTGTTATTGGTCAATTCTTTGCAACATTATTGGGTATTATATTCCTATTCTGGCCGATATTAAGTCCAGAGTTCAAGGCATACAATCGTAATTGGGAGTTGGTTGGTGGACGAGATTTGGTAGATGTTTGGATGGATGAGGAAGATTATAACAATGGATATTATGACTTAGTGCCCGAGGATAAGCGGGGATTGTATGGGGCATATTATGTTGCACAGATTGAAGATGTATGTGTCGTTGATGATGTACGAGCGTCTAGTGAAGAGGAGTATGACTTAGATGAGTTTAGTGGATATACAATGGCAACGGATGAGTTGCAGAGTGTTACCGGCCTGCCTTGGAAGTTACGACTTCGTCTATTAGATGATGAGGGGAGAGGTATGCACGTACATTCTAGAATGTCGGAAGATTATCTAGATATACAACCAGGTATGAATGCGGTCGGAGTGTTGCTCAGCACAAGCAAGAAGTTTGGCAAGTTGGCAGGTATGAGCGACTTTTGTATACTAGACGACGTAGATGGGGTTGCTGTTTCGTGGGTAGGTGATTATCCGTATTTAGATAAGGACATGTTCTTGAGGACATTAAATGAGAATGGTGTTACTGATAGTTTGTTGTTAGATTATGACGAGGACAGTGATTTGATAGAGGAAGATACCGAGATAGAGGAAGATACCAGGGTAGAAGAAGACAAAGACGAGGCAGACGAGGAATACATAACTGTTAGATGATGCCAATCTATACTAAAAAAGTTTGATTATAACTATTTGCCATAGTTTCGAATCGCATCTTCTTATTTCGATACAAGATAAGGCAACACATTCCGAATAACAATATCAGCCCCACTATTGACTCGGCATTGATCCCTATAGCTAACCTCACCATCAACTTTTGCCCTCTTGTTACGACTGCTATTATCAATCTTTGCCTTCCACAAGGCTAGTTCAAGTACCGAGGTGCCTTCTTTGATTGATTCATATACGACAAGTCTATCGTACACTGCTTTGGTATCGTCTTCTCTGTTCTTTGCTTTGTCAGGAAGGGACTTGATGCAATTCTCCAGGTCTTTACGCCATTTACTAATACCCAATGAATCTAAACGTTTGCTAATACTAATTTGAAGCAAGTATTGTACTATATCGACAGAGGTGAACGGCTTGCGTAAGCTTGCCTGGCTTGTATCATAAATTGCCAGTTTCATTACAATGGCCTGTATATCATACTTTTGATTGGAGAAACTACTTTGTTGTGCATTAATAAGCCTCTGAATGTTTGCCAGAGGTACATTAGCCTTTGTCAATGTTAAGAGCATGTCTTTCCAATTAATTTCATAATCTGGGTGTAATGTTTTGTAACTCTTCACTAGCAAGTCTAATACTTCCGTCGAAGCGTTGCACCACACTGCATATAGTAAAGGAATATCTCCCCACTTATCTTTCATTATTAGTGTTTCAGGGAACTTATCAATCAATAACCGATACATTTCAATTGTTGGGTTGGTTGAGCATGCTAATATGTGAAGTGAAGTCATCCCCAAACAGTCTCGTTGTTTACCCGATACATTTAACTGATTGATTTTTCGTTTTAGGTTTTGCAAAGTAGTTTTGTTATCATGGTATGATTGGTAATAACATGTCTTGTGGAATGACAGTCCTTCAAATCTGTTACTCAATGCTTCTGTTATTGTATCATTGTCTCCATTCGGAAAGGCAAACTCCAAATCTTTGTATCCGCTCCACATATTTACACCCACCTCTGTACATTTAGGTGGAAATACAATATTACGTATAGATTTTCTTAGACCTGTGTATTGTTCTTCGTCGAAAAGATCCACAATCTCTGTCACACTTTCAGATAGTTCAAGAGAAATCAAGCATGTATCTTCCTAGTCCCCCACAATATCATCTATATCCACTTTAGTCACAAGAGGTGGCACACGGAAGCTCACTAATTTACAACCGTTAAATGCTCTTGCTTCTATACTTTCTACAGTATCAGGTATATGTATTTCATTCAATTGATCACAACCTTGGAATGCTTCTTCCCCGATTACTTTTAAAGAAGATGGAAGAGTAACCGATACCAAAGATTTGCAGTTACTAAATGCAGTCTCTTCTATTTCTTGAAGACCTTCTGAAAATACTACATTTGCTAAAGCCTCACAGCCGGAAAACGTTCTCTCTTTAATCACTTCAATACCAGGAGGAATGTTAATTGTTTGTAAAGATTTGCAATATCGAAATGCATGTCCCAACGTCTGAAGCCCTTGAGGTAGGATGATATGGCATAACTTTTCACACTCAAGAAATGCGTCAAAACCGATTCCTACCACGGTAGAAGGAATGTTGATTCTCTTCAGGGATTTGCATCTACGGAATGCACTAAATGCAATTCGTACCAGCCCCTCGGGAAGCTCAATGTGCTCCAACTTTTTACAATTTCTAAATGCTTGTTGGTGTATAACGGTGATAGATGGATCTACCCTAACATGAGTAGCATCCTCCGGTACCTCGCCAACGCCATTGTAAATATATACACTTTGTATATCAGATGAACCATCTTCCATTTTTGCAATGCAAATTATCTTGTGTATGTGCACAAAAAATGATAATTTAATACTACTACTATATCACGACCCAACCACGAATAACAACGCCTATCAAATACTGATATTAACCTCCAATATACCGCTCAATATGGAGTTATTCTATTTTAATATTTGAGATGTGTACGATAGCTTGCTCTAGAGAAGAGTAATGATCCTAACCCTTATTCTAGTACTGATATGACCCAGAAGCTGTGAAACTACGAGACGGACGTACAACTACTATAGGCCGACGATAAGAGAAGAGCTCGACTACCTACTATGGTTACATGGATGGAGAGCTACACTAGGGAGGCGGACAGACGGACCATCATCCCCCATCTTTGCATGAGAGAGAGCAGTGGAGCACCATTGCGGAAACCAACCAACATCTGGCCAGGTATCAATCGAAATCAAAGAACCAACAACTCGAACAAACACTGTCCAAACTGGTTATCGAAAGATCCCCCATAAACTAATTCCCACAACTAGAACTTGGACGCAGAACTGTCTACAAGTCTTAACACTCAATAAACTAACCCCCCCTCATAATAAAAGCAAACGGGAATACCAGTCTATAAACAATACCAAACCCCCCTATAACTACTAACCAATACCAATATAACTTAAACAATGCTCATGAATAATCCCCCAAAATAAAAACCAAAAAACTATTGCATTATAATCTGGCCGTTGAGCAGACGCCAGAGAACCATGCCTGGTAGGATAGTAAGTTTAGTTTGGTTGAGGATGAAACGAGGACTCATAAGATGGTGCATTATCAATACCACCGAAGACGATGTATCCCCCATAAAAATATCCCCCATGTTCCTTGCAAAAAATGTGGCAGTCCATATGATATGAGCAGACGGCTCGAAGGACATAAACCCAAAAGATGAAGAGCATATACAGCTCGAAGATGTAGGGCGCCGATGACACGAAGAATACACGGGAGAAGCGGCAACTTAGCCAATGTGGAGATATAATAATGGTGGTGGCACGACGATGACGTACAAAATAATAAATAACTCAGTAACGGAGAGGAAGTGACGAGGAACCGTAGGACGCGCGGCGGCATCACCACGGTCCCCGCCCGCAAAGGGCAACAGTCACCTGATAAGACCCAGAAGCTGTGAAACTACGAGACGGACGTACAACTACTATAGGCCGACGATAAGAGAAGAGCTCGACTACCTACTATGGTTACATGGATGGTAGAGCTACACTAGGGAGGCGGACAGACGGACCATCAAGTACCCTAACTTCTCCATACCATAGGATACCAAGGTTTTATACGAGTCTGTTAATTTTATATATAAAGGTATACATAGCGCTGTCCTCTATATCACCTCTCCAAACACTCTCTTTCCAAATTCATAGCATGATATCATTATAGCACAACTGTAGGTACGAGTAGTGGATATTTGTTAGATGATATGGTGAGCTTTATTTCAAATCAAACATATCATAAGGTCGCATAAAAGTAAAAGTTATTAAAACTTACGCCGGAGCCACTTTAATCATCCGAGTGGTGTTACCTTTCCATAATCCTGCTACTCCCTCTTGCTTTACAATCTGTTGCATATGTCCAAAGGTACCCAATTGTTTTGTACTTCCACAGCTAGAAGTTTTGCATCCCTTACTACCACTTGTTGTTTGTTGTAACTTATCAGCATTATATTCTTTTAACCCGTAATGAGTACATGCTTCTGATGTTGCTATTGATTCTGTTGTTTGAGTAACTACCATTTGTCTTCTAGTCTTTACCACATCGAAGGGTCTGTTCGTCATTGGAATGAAGCAAGGGTATGCGTGAGATATGACAACAGAACGATACAGTTACCTATAAACATCTCAAGTCAAAGTTTATAACTATCGATCATATATATATACATCAAACTTACGCAGTACAAGCAGCGGCAATAGCCCCAGCCCCGGCCCCACTAACAAAAGCATGTAGCGCCACAACACTCGGTGGCAAGTTCATGCCCTTTTCAGTATAGTATCGGCCGCCCCATACACCATAATTTGAATCACTTAGTGTGCTTTTAAATCGTTCCAAGAATAACCAATATATAGCACTGAATGGTACATCTCTCCACAAAGTTGGTGCTAACCCGACGTATAAGGATGATATACCATTTTGACGTATGAGTAATTTGAACTCATCTATCATACCTCTCGATATCTTCTTCTTATCTCCGCCTCCATTGGATACTATACTAGCTTGACGTGTACGTATTAGTTCTAACGGTGCCGTTGATAATGATGCTAATAGACGTGATGTTGACCCTGCCAGTAATGGAATGTATGCCTGATGTTTGGCATTGTCATCTAATTCTATATGAGTTGATTTCGTATTTGTTGTGTTATGTATTGCTATTGTCGAAATGTCATTTGCATGATATCTTCTTAATCTCATTGATAACTCATCATATGCAGTAAAGTATAGGACAGTATTAGGTACTGACATTACCAATGTTGGACGCAGTCCAGCATACAAACCTGAATATCCCTCGTTTCTAAATATCGAAAGTAAAGTTGCAATTGTACCACTGCCACCATTTGATGTAGATGATGACATTGATCGTAGCGGCGTTGATTCTATCCCTACGACACAATCCATTAGACCATTGTTGAGTACTAGTGTGCCGCTGTGTATATAGATATGAAGAAGATATATACAAATCTGATAAGAGAGAGATTGCAAAGGAAAGAATTTGCAAAAGTCAAAAGAGATGTATCTTACCAGCCTCTACAGGGTTCTACGTTCATACCACGAAATGACACTGGAGCTATAGCAGCCTGTTGACGAATCTTAACAACTTCTAATGGTGTTACGGCTAATGCAGTGACTATAGATCCTATCGAGCCAGATAGAATTCGAGGTAGAAGTGGAGACGATGATGATGATGTGTTGCAGTATGTCCCTGCTGTGCTTTCGTCACCTGATTGCAAAGCCACCGCCGCCGACACAACGGGGCTACTATTCTCTGCAGTAACAATAGTATTGTCTCTCATTCTCTATTAGGCATATAATCTCCCTTTACTTCTACTACACACTCCCACACCATTGTCAGCATTACCGTTTGAGTTTTATTCGCAATTTGAGTTTTATTCGCGGTAGAGGATCACAATCTAGAGTAGACCGTTCTGATCAGGTGTTTGATTTTTGAGAGGCACGCACTACTATTGCAATAAGCAGATTCGTATACATCCAAGTTAGTTGCTAGATCAGATTTTAATGCTTTATCGATGATAGTACTTTGACAGCCGTGGCATAACTACTGATTACACACAAGGCGAAGACACACCGTACATATATGCAAAAAAAAGTGATCAGCCTCTCAGAGTCAAATAGCAAACAATAAACATATTAACTTCTTTATACTTGCAAAAAGAGAAGAATTGATTGAGCAGTGATATTATCAGCTACAATATATCCTACAGCTTTGTATCAAGCTCCCAACACACCATACACTATGAAGGCCCAATCTAGAACATCATCATGTTGTGTTTTTCTATTACTATTTGCAATTCTTCTACTCGGTATATCGTCATCAGCTGAGGATATTCAATCTAATGAGGCGGCTGCTACTTGCAATAATGATGATGGCAATTCGTGTCAAGAACAATCTAACAAACCAAACAACAATAGACAACCACTACGAGAAGATATGCCAGTATCAGTTACCTTTAGCAATAGATCACCAAGTAGAGTCGACGTATACTACGACGATGGACGATTTGGCAAGGTCGTTGGCAGTTTAAATGAAAATGGAGGAGAGATTAATATATCGACATTTCCCAATCATCGGTTCTTTGCAACAATACATGGCACTAGAGAACCTTTAGTTAGTCCAGATAATGATGAACAGTACTTCTTCACAGTTACTGATAAAGATGAGAATCAAGTATTTATATTACCAACAACGGCTGCACCCTCAACAACGTTATGCAAAGATCGATACCCTGTTTGCACAACAGAAGCAGCTCGTGGGGAGTGTACTAATAATCCCGGTTGGATGATTGTTAACTGTTGCAAATCGTGTGATGATAAAGAAGGGTATGGACATTTAATTGATAGTAGTATTCGATGTGATCCCAAGAGATTGAATGCTACAGTGCCTGCTTGGCAGTCAAACGATTTGAATAAGCTATTCACAAGTTGGGCAACTGATGCTAAATACGAACAATATGATCCGGTAGTTATTAGTTCACCTGATAAAGTACATGATGCCGAGTATGACGGACCATGGATTATGACATTTGATAACTTTTTAGATGACTTTGAGATTAAGCAATTACTTCATGGTGCCTCGTATGGTGAGGGGTTCATTAGAAGTACAGATCAAGGTAGAGTTAATCCGGAGACGGGTGAGATGGTAGGTCTATGTCTATGTTGTGTACTATCTTGTGTTGTAGAGTGCTCACATCTTATGATCAATACCACAGGTCAAGGTTACATCACAAACAAGGACTAGCTCCAACGCGTGGTGTAGAGCGGAATGTGAGGCTCTACCGGGTGTAAAGAGGGTAACTGATCGAATTGAAGAGGTAAGTCTGTGTTTGAGACATATCATGTGCACTAATCTATGTCTAGCCGATACTCACATCTTATATTCTTATCTCCATCTCATAGGTGACCGGCATACCACAGAACAACTATGAATCATTTCAGATATTAAAGTACAACGAGGGTCAATTCTATAGAACCCATCATGATTCATCTGGTGGTAAGAAGACGACTAGTGCCGGTCATCGTATCTTAACATTCTTTTTATATTTAAATGACGAAGATCTAGAGGGTGGTGAAACTAGATTCACATCCCTAGACATATCAGTGAAACCCAAGAAGAGAAGGGCACTAATATGGCCCTCGGTATTGAACGAAGACCCTGACCAATCCGACATTCGGATGTATCACGAGGCTATGACGGTTATTAAAGGAACTAAATATGCGGCCAATCATTGGATACACATGTACGACTTTAGAAATGCCAATAAGTGGGGATGTAATGGCAGTTTTGGTTGAGGTTCATAATAGATAGAGGGTAAAGTAGAATCTAATAGAAGTTATGTTTGTCGGCCTAGTAATTATACATCTTCTCATTTGGGTATGAGGTATGGCAGAACATTCCTAATGACAATATCCGCCCTACAATTAATGCGGCATTGATCCCTGTAACTAACCTGACTATCAACTCTTGCCCTCTTGTTGCGGTTCGTATCAATCTTTGTCTTCCACAATACTAGCTCAAGTACCGAGGTGCCTTCTTTGATTGATTCATAAGTGGCTAGCCTATCATATATTGCTTGGGTATCTCTGTCTCTGTTCTTTTTTTCTTCTAAGGAGTTGGAAAGTGACTTAATGCTATTCTCCAATTCTGTGCACCATCTTCTAATATCTAATGAATCTAAACGTTTGCTAATACTTTTTCGAAGAAGATATCTAAACGTTTCAATTAGTGTAACCCTAATTCCTAACGAGTACTTTGCTTGTCCACTATCAAATGCTGCCAATTCCGTCACGAATTGCTTCATATCCAAGTATTGATTAGAGAAGCTCTTTTGATGTGTACTAACTATCTTCTGGATAATTTCAAGGGGGGCGCGACGTTTAATAGATGTTTCAATCATTCCTTTCCAGTCAAACTCATACTCCTGGTGCAATGTTTTATAGCTCTCAACTAACAAATCAACTACTTCCGAAGTTGCATTACACCAAAGTGCATATAATAATGGAATATCTCCCCATTTATCTTTCGTTATTAGTGTTTCAGGATACTTATCAATCAATAACTGATACATTTCAACGTGCTGTTTGGTTGAACATGCCAATATGTGAAGAGGAGTCATCCCTAAACAGTCTTGTTGTTTACCCGTTGTGTTCAATTGACCAGGAGGTTTTGTTGTCCATGGGTTGACTTCCCGCTTGAGATGTTGCAATGTTGTTTCATTATCATGGTATGATTGGTAGTAACATATCTTGTGTACCGGTAGCTTGTCAAATCTGTGCTTTAGGGCATCTAATATTGTTGAATAGTCATCATCATCTTCGTCATCAGTATCCACACCGAATACTAATCCCAAATCTGTACAATGATATAATGCATCCGAATCTATCACACATTCCGATGGTAATGCAATATTCCTTACATTTAGATCAGTGTAGTTTTCATTTTCATTTTCATAATCGTCGTCGTCATAATCATCATAATAATCCTCAAGCTGTTCAGTGGTTTCAGGAAGTTCAAGTGAGACCAAACATCCTTGAACTAACGATGTATAACCCCCCACTATACTGATATCTATATCATTTCCAATCGAAGAGGGGAAACGAAAGTTCATGAAGTTGCAACCTTTTAATGCTCTTGCTTGTATATTCTCAATAGTATCAGGCATGTGTATCTCTTTCAATCTCTCACAGCCTTCGAATGATTCTATACCAATACTTGTTAAAGAGGATGGTAGAGTAACTGATACCAATGATTTGCATCTACTAAATGCCTCTTTTTCAATTTCCCGAAGTCCTTCAGAAAATGCAATCTCTGTTAAATCGATGCAATTGAAAAACGCCCCCTCTTCAATTCTCTCAATATCAGGAGGAATGTTAATTCTTTTTAGGGATCTGCAACCTGCAAATACATACTGCCCCAACCTTTGAAGCCCCTCCGGTAGGATAATCCCATCTAACTTTTCACAATCCCGAAATACACTT